>SKEY01000448.1_pt1 | contig 65800 bp, 54 predicted proteins | sample 4843871 | NCBI WGS metagenome assembly SKEY01 (sample SAMN11008797, study PRJNA524170) | human gut metagenome | biome: Human fecal sample; material: Feces; isolation source: fecal sample from pouch patient p36 | host: Homo sapiens | place: Israel: Tel-Aviv | collected 2016-12-04
CCTTCAACTCCTGGCAGTTGGTGAAAGAACTAACGGAGGCCTCCGGCCTGCCCGCCGCCGCATCCTTCAAGCACGTCTCCCCCGCTGGCGCCGCCGTGGGTACCCCCCTCACCGACGTGGAGCGGAAAATCTACTTTGCCGAGGATATGGAGCTCTCCCCCATCGCCTGCGCCTATGTCCGCGCCCGGGGCGCTGACCGGCTGTGCTCCTACGGCGACTGGGCCGCCCTCTCCGATGTGTGCGACGCCGACACCGCCCGCTACCTGGCCCTGGAGGTATCCGACGGCGTGATCGCCCCTGGCTACACCGACGAGGCCCTGGCCATCCTCAAAACCAAGCGCAAGGGCGGCTATAATGTGGTGCAGATCGACCCAGACTACGCCCCCAAGGCCGTGGAGCACAAGGACGTCTTCGGCATCACCTTCGAGCAGGGCCGCAACAGCTTCGCCATCAACGAGGCCCTGCTGGACAACATCGTCACCGACAACAAGGAGCTGCCCGAGTCCGCCAAGCGGGACATGCTCATCGCCCTCATCACCCTGAAGTACACCCAGTCCAACTCCGTCTGCTATGTGAAGGACGGCCAGGCCATCGGCGTGGGCGCGGGCAACGGGCCGGCCTATATCCACCACACCGCCGACGTGCGCCTGGCGGTCAACCGGATTCTGGACTCCAAGACCTTTGACAACGGCACCATCTGCGCCAGCGAGCAGTCCATTGTGGTGGAGCGGCGGATGGAGGGGGCGGTCACGGCGGAGCTGAAGGCCCAGGGGGCCTATCTGCTGGACGACGAGGAGCACCGCCTCCTCTCCAAATTCATCCTGCGCCCCAACGGCACCATGACTCCGGCCATTGTGGGCAAGAGCGTGGAGACGGTGGCCAAGCTGGCGGGCCTGACCCGGGTACCCCCCACGGCGCGGGTACTGGTGGCCCGGGAGACCGGGGTGGGTCCCGGCTATCCCTATTCCAATGAGAACCTGGGCCTGATTCTGGCCTACTATGTAGAGGACAGCGAGGAGGCGGTGCTCCGCCGCTGCGTAGAAATCCTGGAGTGGGAGGGCGCGGGCCACACCTTCGCCATCCACACCGAGGATGCCGACACCGCCAAGCGCTTTGCCGCCGCCGTCCCCGCCAGCACGCCCAGCACGAAGCAGGACAGCAGCCAGTCCTGATATGTAAGCGTTGCAAGGCCCAGCCTTAACCGTCTCAATCCCACAGCCGTCATCCTCCCCATGAATATCTCTAAACTACTGTATTCCGGGGAGGCGGCCATTATGCCAAGTCGTCCTTTTTATCCACGCTGCGGTACTTCCTTGCATAGGCCATAATGGCTGCAATTGTCTTACCGTCCGTGATTTTCCCTGTATATACCATCTCTTCCAGGTCTGCAAGTTCACATGGTTCCACATTGATGACCTCATCCTCATCCAGGTTCTGGTGGGAAGGTATCAGGTTGTGGGCAACGAAGATATCAATGGCCTCATCACAGAACGCCACGGTGGTGGTAAGGCTCATCAGGTATTCCAGGCTATCCGGGGATTCCACCCTGAATCCGGTCTCCTCCTCCAGTTCCCTGAATGCGCAAAGCACCTTGGGTTCATCCGGCGCATCCAGCTTACCGGCCGGGATTTCCAGCGTAAAACGGTTCAGTGCGTTGCGGTACTGACGCACCATGAGGATTTTCCCGTCAGCCGCCACCGGCAGGACGGCAGCCGCCCCATCGTGGTGGATAAAGTCCCACTTTGCCTCATGTCCGTTGGCAAGGACCGTGTCCTCATATATCTTCAGGATATTCCCCTCATATTTAAGCTGTCTGTCCAGACGCACTACCGGCATCCCTTCATTCTCAACTTTGTTTTCCATTGTCATTTAATCCTTTCCTGATCCTATCATGATTTTATTCCTTGTTTCAATCCACGCTCAGTATATTGTCGAAGTGCGACTGCATCCTACGTAGATGCGTGGTTGACCTCATGGCAGTGGGGGATACCGATTACTCTCCTCCCACCACTGCCGTTAAGTTTGTTTTTGGCAATTCATCTCACCACCTTAGAGGATGGGAGAATCCTTGCTAATATTTGTTGAAAATCATCTTATTTTCTGACGGTGTTTCCTCCCGGCCCGGTTCTCCCGCCTACTTCATGCGCTGGGTCTTCTCATAACACGCATCCGCCGCTTTGATGACAGCGTTGCGCAGCCCATGCTCCTCCAGGGCCGACACACCGGCAATGGTGGTGCCGCCCGGCGAACACACCTCATCCTTAAGCTGTCCCGGATGTTTTCCTGTCTCCAGCACCATCCTGGCGCTGCCCAGGACGGTCTGTGCAGCCATGGCATAAGCTGTCTTCCTGGGCAGGCCGTACTTCACGCCGCTGTCAGCCAGGGCCTCGATGAACATATACACGAATGCAGGGGAGCTTCCGCTGACACAGCCCACTGCGTCCATCAGCCGCTCCTCCACCAGCTCCATGCGTCCGCAGGATGAGAAGATAAGGCTGATTTCCGCTTTCTCCTCATCTGAATAGATGCCTGCCTCATATGTAACCCCTGTCATGCCTTCCCCCAGAAGCGCCGGTGTATTGGGCATGGCCCTGACCACCCTTACACCGCCGCCCAGCCTGGCGCCGATATCCTGTATGGAAATACCGGGGGCCAGGGAAATGATTACCTGTTCTTTTGTCAGCACATCCTTTATCTCCTCAAACACCACGTCAAAATACTGCGGCTTCACCGCAAGGATCAGATACTTTACCTGGGCCGCGCATTCCCGGTTGGAGCCGGCGTGGGCCACCTTTGTCTCATATGTGACCTGGTCCATCTTCTCCTGATGGGCCGCAGTGAAAATCATGTCCTGAGGCGCATACACCTTGAGAAGTCCTTTCATGATGGCGCTTCCCATATTCCCCATTCCGATAAAACCAATCTTAGCCATTAATAATCCTCCTAATCATGAACTCCTGATATATCGTCAGCTCCCCCGGCATGAATGTCCAAACAGGCACCGGGACGGCTGGGACCGCCAAAGCCGTTTCTTTTGGCAAAAACCCCGGCAGACTGCGCGTTGCTGCATGCCGGGGTTTTTCATCAGTCAATATCTTTGAGTATATCACAAAAATCAAATGTAGCAAAGTAGTCCTCAGGAGTTTCCGCCCTCCGGATCATTTCCACGGAACCGTCCTGCTTTAACAGCAGCTCCGCCGACTTTAGCTTGCCGTTGTAGTTATATCCCATGGCAAACCCATGGGCGCCCGTGTCGTGGATGAACAGCAGGTCGCCTTTCCTTATCTCAGGCAGCATGCGGTCAATGGCAAACTTATCATTGTTCTCGCACAGGGAGCCGACCACGTCATACATGTGGCCGCAAGGCTCATCTTCCTTCCCCATTACCGTGATGTGATGGTATGCCCCGTACATGGCCGGGCGCATCAGGTTCACGGCGCAGGCGTCCACTCCCACGTACTCCTTGTGGGTATGCTTTTCATGGATGGCCTTTGTCACCAGGGCGCCGTAGGGCCCCATCATGAAGCGGCCAAGCTCGGTGCAGATTGCCACATCATCCATGCCAGCCGGTACCAGGACTTCCTCATAAACCTTGCGCACGCCGTCCCCGATGGCCAGTATGTCGTTGGGTTCCTGGTCCGGGCGGTAGGGAATGCCGATGCCGCCGGACAGATTGATGAATTCCACATGGGCGCCTGTCTCCTCCTGAAGCTTCACAGCCAGTTCAAAAAGGATCTTGGCAAGCATGGGATAATACTCCACGGTCACCGTGTTGCTGGCCAGGAAGGCATGGATGCCGAAATGCTTCGCGCCCTTATCCTTCAGTATCTTAAATGCCTGGAAAATCTGTTCCGTTGTCATCCCATACTTGGAATCCCCCGGGTTGTCCATGATGTCATTGCTTACCTTGAACACGCCGCCCGGATTGTAGCGGCAGCTGATGGTTTCCGGGATGTATCCCAGGGTCTGCTCCAGGCACTCAATATGGGTTATATCATCCAGGTTGATGATGGCGCCCAGCTTTTCTGCGTATGCGAACTCCTCAGGCGGCGTGTCATTGGATGAGAACATGATATCATGTCCCTTAAACCCGCACGCTTTTGACATCATAAGCTCTGTCATGGAAGAACAGTCCGTGCCGCATCCCATCTCCTTTAACAGGTTCAGAAGAAAAGGATTGGGGGTTGCCTTAACTGCAAAATACTCCTTATATCCCTTATTCCATGCAAATGCCTGCTTCAGCTTCGCCGCATTCTCCCTGATACCCTTTTCATCGTAAAGATAGAAGGGGGTGGGGTATGTTTTCTCAATCTCTTTCAGCTGTTCAAGTGTTACAAATGGTTTCTTCTCCACTTCTCTTACTCCTTTCCCTTTTTGAGCGTATATGCGCCCTCCCTTAGATGCAAAAAGCCTGTCAGGAAGCACAATAATCCTTGCGGAATATTGTACCCCCTGCCAGACTCCTTTGTCCAGTACTATTTTACTCGATATTGATTACACGCATGATATTGGTCTGTGTGGCTGCCTCGTGGCGTCTTGCGTAGGTCACCACGCCTGCGGTGATGACTGCCAGCTCGCCCACTGTCACAAGGCCCCTTTCCTTAAGCTCTTCCACGGAATTCTCAATCAGTTCATCCGTGGATTCAGCGCGGCGTGACCATATTGGCACAACGCCCCACTGCAGCTGCATCTGGCGCACGGTCGCCATGCTTGGGGACATGCCGATGATCCTTGCAGCCGGCCTCCACTTGGAGAGCATCTGGGTGGTAAAGCCTGTGATGCTTGGAGCGATGATGACGTCTGCGCTCAGGTCATGGGAGGTGGAAACGGATGCGAAGCACACTGCGTTGGAAACATTTTTCATGTTCTGCTTGGACACCTTCCTCTGGCGGTATCCTGCATAGTCCAGATAGGACTCTGACTCCTCGGCAATGGAAACCATCATCTTAAGGGCTTCAACGGGATACTTACCCATGGCGGTCTCGCCGGAAAGCATCACTGCATCGGTGCCGTCATAAACCGCATTGGCCACGTCCGTCACCTCTGCCCTGGTAGGCCTTGGGTTGCGGATCATGGAATCCAGCATCTGGGTTGCGGTGATGACAATCTTACATGCCTCGTTACACTTGCGGATGATCTTCTTCTGGATATGAGGAACCTTTTCAGCGGGAATCTCCACGCCCATGTCGCCGCGGGCAACCATGATGCCGTCCGCCTCCTCGATGATGGCGTCCAGGTTCTCGATGCCTTCCGCATTCTCAATCTTGGCAATTACCTTCATGCTGGAACCCTGCTCATCCAGCATTGCCTTGATTTCCCTGATGCAGTCCGCGGTACGCACAAAGGATGCCGCGATAAAATCAAATCCCTGCTTGATGCCGAAACGGATGTCTTCTTTGTCCTTGTCGGTCAGGGCCGGGAGCTTAATCTTCACATTGGGGACATTGACGCCCTTTTTCTCGCCCAGCTCGCCGCCGTTAATCACCTTACATACAATGTCCGTGCCATTGACCTCCATCACGTCCATCTCAATCAGGCCATCGTCAATCAGGATCTTATTGCCGGGAACCACGTCTTCGCCCAGTCCGCTGTAATTGATGTATCCGATGTTCTCATCCCCAATCAGCTCGCGGGTGGTCAGCGTATAGGTCTGGCCTTCCTTTAATGTTACTTTCTTACCGTCCTTCAGCTGCCCGGTGCGGATTTCAGGGCCTTTTGTATCCAGAAGCGCCGCAACAGGGATATCCAGCTCCTTGCGGACTTCCTTTAACAGTTCCAGGCGTCCCTGGTGCTCCTCATAATCGCCGTGGGAAAAGTTGAAACGCGCCACGTCCATGCCATTCTTTGCAAGCTCCATCATGACGTTCCTGTCATTGGTGTTGGGACCCATGGTACAGATAATCTTGGTCTTTTTCATTATTAAATCCTCCATAAACGTTGTACAGTGTGATATGTGAATGATCTGCCGGTTCTTAGGGCCTGTCTGTGTAAATGCTTTTGCAGTACAGCGCTCATGATGCTATTGGGGGGAATCCGGCTTTTTCACGTGTTGATGAGTATACAAATGATCCATGCAGTATTCATAGCTGCCTTCACATTTTGAACAATAACGGAATTCCATGCCAGGGCTGTCCTTGTCCGTCCGGCCGCACACAGCGCACTTATGGCCGGTCTTGTTGGAAACCATGGGCTTGATTTTTTTCTGGAAATCCTTCTGGCGCTTCTTCTGTTTGTAACCCGTCTCCCCGGCCAGCACCATCCAGCCAAAGAAGATGAACATGTGCAGGATGCACACAAAAATCTGGACCCTGGTGTATATGTCACCCTTGACAAAGTAATAAATGTAAACCGCTGCCTCGGCGTACGCAATCCACTTGGCCTTCAGGGGAAGGACCATCATCAGCAGGACCTGCATATCCGGGAACATGAGTGCAAATACAAAAAAGAAGGAATACACCAGGTAAACAGGCGTAAGCACCATGGGGAAGCCTACCACCAGGTACATGAACAGGGATGCCGCCACATTCAACAGCACGCCCAGTATGATGTAACAGTTGAAACGGAACTTACCCCATACCTGTTCCACAATCATGCCAAAGGAACGGATGCAGTAGATGGCCAGGGCGTTAAACAGGATGTAGCCCATGGGGTTCCCTCCTGTAAATGCAGGCGGATATACAAAAAAGGTCAGGATCCTCCAGACCTGCCCCTGCATGATGGCAATGGGGTTTAAAATCAGATAATTCAGGAAGCCCGGCGCCACAAGGTACAGCACCGTGCCCATGGCCAGCATGGCACATACATAGTTGATGATCCCGCCGATTGCAAACCGGTTCATTTTCTGCTCAAACTTCTTTAGAAAATTCATGAATACTCCTTTTATGTCAGAATAAATCCTTCTTATTAAATATATAAGCTACCAACAGTGACAGGGCCAGGGCAAATCCCAGGACTATGACAAACCCGTAGGGATTGTTCGCAAAGGGCATTCCCCTGGAATTCACATTCATGCCATAGAAGCTGGCCACCATGGTGGGGATTGACATGACAATGGTTACGGTTGCCAGGAACTTCATGACAATGTTCAGGTTGTTGGAGATGACCGAGGCAAAGGCGTCCATGGTCCCGCTGAGGATCCCGCTGTAAATGTTGGCCATCTCGATTGCCTGTTTGTTCTCCACGATGACATCCTCAAGAAGGTCCGTATCCTCGGGATACTTCTTAATCTTCTCGGTCCTTAGGAGCTTCTCCAGCACCACCTCATTGGAACGCAGGGACGTGGTGAAATACACCAGGGACTTCTCCAGTTCCAGAAGCTCAATCAGTTCCTCATTCTTCTGGGACTGATGGAGCTTGCGCTCAATGACCTCGCTCTTCTTGTCAATGATGCGCAGGTACTGCAGGTACTGGGTTGCATTTTTATAAAGGATCTGCAGGATGAACCTGGTCTTCATGAATGTATGGAAGTCCCTTACCCTTCCGTCCATGAAGGACGTGAGCACGGGTGTCTCCTCCAGGCAGACAGTAATCAGCACATCGTTGGCCATGATGATGGCCAGCGGGATGGTGACAAACCAGTCCTTGCCGCTGCGCTCCTCTATGGACGGGATATCCACCAGCACCAGGGTGTATTCATCCTCCACCTCGATTCGGGAACGTTCCTCCTCATCCAATGGCGCCTTTAAGTGGTCCGGGTCAATCTGGTATGCATCCGCAATGTCAATGATTTCTGAGGCTGTAGGGTTTGTTAACGCAATCCAGCAGCCAGGCTGCATCTCTTCTTTTTCGTGCATAGCACCGTCTTCGGTCTTAAAAATCCGTATCATGCGAACTCTCCCCCATTTTGAAATTATACGTTCTCATTATAGTGACTGCCCTGCGGTTTGTCAAATAAAATAGCCCCTGATTTTTCACAAACAATAAGTTTTTACAGGAATCATGCACAATTTTTCCCATTTCTTCACGATTTTTTAACGCCTGTCCCCAATTGTATTCCTACCTAATTTATGCTAAACTTTACTATGACCATTCGCGGCTTACTGCCGCAAATTGTTGCATAAATCACAGTTTTTTCCATAAAACTGTATTATGATGAACGCAAAACAACTTCTCAGCCCGGCACAGCCCTTGTATGGACATCACATGTGCCGCTGCTGCAAGTCACAAAGGAGGTTAGGGTAAAACCCACGTATATGAGCTTACATACAAATACCCTTACACTGGGAATCGATATCGGTTCCACAACCGTCAAAGTAGCATTGCTTGACCAGAACTACCATATAGTATTCTCCGATTATGAGCGTCATTATGCCAATATACAGGAAACTCTGGCAGAACTTCTGAAAAAGGCCTGCCCCATAACCGGCCCCGCCCAGGTCATCCCCGTCATCACGGGATCCGGAGGCCTTACATTGTCATCCCATCTGAACATTCCATTTGTCCAGGAGGTGGTGGCTGTGGCATCCGCCCTGCAGGACTATGCGCCACAGACAGACGTGGCCATCGAGCTTGGCGGGGAGGATGCAAAAATCATATATTTTACCGGCGGGATTGACCAGAGGATGAACGGGATCTGTGCAGGCGGCACCGGTTCCTTCATCGACCAGATGGCATCCCTGCTTCAGACCGATGCCAGCGGCCTCAATGAATACGCCGCCCATTACAAGGCCATCTACCCCATCGCGGCGCGCTGCGGCGTGTTTGCCAAGTCGGATATCCAGCCATTGATTAATGAAGGCGCTACCAGGGAAGACCTGGCCGCGTCCATTTTCCAGGCAGTGGTGAACCAGACCATCAGCGGTCTTGCCTGCGGTAAGCCCATACGGGGCAATGTTGCCTTTTTGGGCGGTCCCCTCCACTTCCTGCCCCAGCTGCGTGAAAGCTTCATCCGTACCCTCCACCTTACGCCGGAACAGATCATTGCTCCGGACCATTCCCACCTGTTTGCCGCTGTGGGCGCTGCCATGAACCCTCAGGAGAACCAGTCCGCTGTTTCCCTGGAGGCCATGATTGAACAGCTGTCCTCGGGTATCCAGATGGATTTTGAGGTAAAGCGCATGGAACCGCTGTTCAGGGACCAGGCTGACTACGACGAATTTTCCAGCCGCCATGCCAGCAACCACGTTAAGTCCGGCGACCTTCCCTCCTATGAGGGCAACTGCTATCTGGGCATTGACGCCGGTTCCACCACCACCAAGGCGGCCCTGGTGGGCGAGGACGGCACCCTGCTGTACCGGTTCTATGACAACAACAACGGAAGCCCCCTTGCCACGGCCATCCGCGCCATAACGGAAATCCGCAGCCAGCTTCCGAAGACAGCCCACATTGCCTATTCCTGTTCCACAGGCTACGGCGAGGCCCTTTTAAAGGCAGCGCTGATGCTGGATGAGGGGGAAGTGGAGACCATCTCCCACTACTACGCGGCTGCTTTCTTTGAGCCGGATGTGGACTGTATCCTGGACATCGGGGGACAGGACATGAAGTGCATCAAGATAAAGGACGGCACCGTGGACAGCGTGCAGCTCAATGAGGCGTGCTCCTCGGGCTGCGGTTCCTTCATCGAGACATTTGCCAAGAGCCTGAACTTTTCCGTGGAGGATTTTGCCAAAGAGGCCCTGTTTGCCAGGAACCCAACGGACCTTGGCACCCGCTGCACCGTATTCATGAACTCCAATGTAAAACAGGCCCAGAAGGAAGGGGCCACGGTGGCTGACATTTCCGCCGGCCTGGCTTATTCCGTCATCAAGAATGCCCTGTTCAAGGTCATCAAGATTACCAATGCCTCTGACCTGGGCGCCCATGTGGTGGTCCAGGGCGGCACCTTTTACAATGATGCGGTGCTCAGGAGCTTTGAGAAAATATCAGGATGCCAGGCAGTGCGCCCTGACATCGCAGGCATCATGGGAGCCTTCGGCGCTGCCCTGATTGCCAGGGAACGGTATCATATGAACGGGGAGGCGGAAACATCCATGCTGTCCCTGGATAAGATCATTGCCCTTAAGTATACCACCTCCATGACCCGGTGCAAGGGCTGCAACAACCACTGTGTGCTCACCATCAACCAGTTTGGGAGCGGACGCCGCTTTATCTCGGGCAACCGCTGCGAGCGGGGACTTGGACTTGAGAAGGCCAAGAAGGAGATTCCCAATCTCTTTGACTATAAGTACCACCGCATGTTTGACTACGAACCCCTGCCCCTGGACCAGGCGGACCGGGGCATGGTGGGGATTCCCAGGGTCCTCAACATGTTTGAGAACTTCCCCTTCTGGGCGGTTTTCTTTAAGAAGCTGCGCTACCATGTGGTGCTCTCGCCCCAGTCCACCAGACAGCTCTACGAACTGGGCATTGAATCCATTCCCAGTGAATCGGAGTGCTACCCGGCCAAGCTGGTCCATGGACATATATCATGGCTCATCAAGCAGGGAATCAAATACATTTTCTATCCCTGCATTCCGTATGAGCGCAATGAAAGCCCGGAGGCGGGCAACCATTACAACTGCCCCATGGTCACATCCTACGCGGAGAACATCAAGAACAATGTGGAGGAACTGTCAGAAGAACATGTACGGTTTGACAACCCCTTCATGGCCTTTACCAATGAGGAGATCCTGACCCAGGCCCTTATAAAGGAATTTGCCGGGAACCATCAGATTCCTGCGGATGAGGTGAAAATGGCTGCCCACGCAGCATGGCAGGAGCTTCTGGCTTCCCGCCATGACATGGAGGCCAAGGGCGAGGAAACCCTGGCATGGATGAAGGAGAACAAAAAACGGGGCATCGTGCTGGCCGGCAGGCCCTACCATGTGGACTCTGAAATCCACCACGGTATCCCGGAACTGATTACCTCCTATGGATTTGCGGTGCTCACAGAGGATTCCATCTCCCACCTTGGAAGGGTGGAACGGCCTTTGGTGGTAACCGACCAGTGGATGTACCACTCCCGCCTCTATGCGGCGGCCAGCTTTGTCAAGAACCGGGATGACCTGGACTTAATCCAGTTAAACTCCTTTGGCTGCGGCCTGGATGCCGTGACCACGGACCAGGTGGCCGATATCCTGACCCGTTCCGGCAAGATTTATACCGTGCTTAAGATTGACGAGGTGAATAACCTGGGCGCTGCCCGCATCCGTATCCGCTCCCTGATTGCGGCCCTCAAGGTCCGGGACCAGAAGCACTACGAGCACAAGGTGGTTTCCAGCGCCTATAACCGGGTGTACTTTACCAAGGAGATGAAGAAAACATATACCCTTCTCTGCCCACAGATGTCGCCCATCCATTTTGACCTTTTAGAGCCGGCCATCCGCTCCTTCGGATACAAGATTGAAGTATTGCAGAACCACAACCGCAACGCGGTGGACGTGGGACTCCAGTACGTGAACAACGATGCGTGCTATCCCTCCCTGATTGTCATCGGACAGATCATGGACGCCCTTCTTTCCGGCAGGTATGACCTGGACCACACAGCGGTGCTGATGACCCAGACAGGCGGCGGCTGCCGTGCTTCCAACTACATAGGCTTCATCCGGCGCGCCCTGGAAAAGGCAGGCATGCCGCAGGTGCCCGTTGTATCGGTCAATGCCAACGGCATGGAGACCAACCCCGGGTTTACATTTACGGTCCCCCTTATCACAAAGGCCATGCAGGCCATTGTGTACGGCGACATTTTCATGCGCGTGCTCTACGCCACCAGGCCCTATGAGGCGGAACCAGGCAGCGCCAATGCACTCCATGGGAAGTGGAAGGCCCGCTGTATTGCCTCCCTGTCCAAACGCAGCGCCGCCATGATGGAATTCAGCCGCAACATCAAGGGAATCATACGTGATTTTGACAATCTGCCAAGAACCGATATCAGGAAACCAAAGGTGGGGATCGTGGGCGAGATCCTTGTGAAGTTCTCCCCCCTTGCCAACAACCACGTGGTGGAGCTTCTGGAATCCGAGGGGGCCGAGGCAGTGATGCCCGACCTGATGGATTTCCTTCTCTACAGCTTTTACAACAGTAACTTCAAGGCGGAACACCTGGGCACGAAAAAATCCACGGCGCGCCTGTGCAACGCCGGAATTGCCCTTTTGGAGTACCTGCGCAGGACTGCCAGGAAGGAGCTGTCGGCCAGCCGGCACTTCACGCCCCCGTCAGCCATCAATGAACTGGCTGAGATGGCCAAGGGCTTTGTGTCCCTGGGCAATCAGACAGGCGAGGGCTGGTTCCTTACAGGAGAGATGCTGGAGCTGATCCACAGCGGCGTGAACAACATTATCTGCACCCAGCCATTTGGCTGCCTGCCCAATCATATCGTGGGCAAGGGCGTCATCAAGGAGCTGCGCCGCCACTATCCGCAGTCCAACATCATCGCGGTGGACTACGATCCGGGCGCCAGCGAGGTAAACCAGTTGAACCGCATCAAGCTGATGCTGTCCACGGCCCAGAAGAACCTGAAAAATGAAAAGGCCCCGGAACAGCCCCGGCAGATGAAGAAGCAGAAAAAGGCTTCCAAGGCAAAGACACTGCAGACCGCGTAGACAGGCGGCCTGGCCAGTGGCCTGTGCTGAATGGAATATATCTGAATATCCATATCCATGACACTAAAAGGGCGGCAGGCCGGAATCGTATCAGTATTCCGGCCTGCCCCCCTTTTATGGATTAAAAAAATCCTCCTCTGTCCCTATCCTCCGCCGCCTTTATCCGGTGGCTGTCGCCTGACTTTACCTGCTGGCATTATACATGTTCCTGATGTTATATGTTTGCCTGGCATTTTCCAATCATACATGTTTTTTGCCAGCCGCATTAAGATTGCATTAAAGTTGCGGTCCCAAGGCCCAAACATCTTGAAATCCACAAAATTTTCCTTTATATTGAATGAATCAACATAACATACACAGGACAGCCCAATCACTTCCATGGAGGATACGCTAATTGAAAACCGAAAAACGCAGAGCATTCATCATTAACTTTTTATACTTCATCATCATACTGTCCGTTTCCTTTGCCGTCATAAAATACGGACTTCCCATGCTTTCCCCCTTTATAACCGCCTTCCTGATAGCATACGGACTGAAAGGCCCTGTTATCTTCCTTTCCAGGAAAATGAACCTGAACCGTAAGACAGCCGCCATCCTTTCCGTACTCCTTTTCTACTGCACCATCGGTCTGCTGATTACCTTACTGAGTGTCAGGGCATTTTCTTCCTTCAGTCTCCTGATAGGGAATCTTCCAGGCATCTACTCCTATTATGCGGAACCGGTCCTCAAAGGACTGTTCGATACCGTTGAACAGTCCGCGCTGCACATCGATGCCTCGCTGCTGTCTGCCTTTGATGAGATAGAAGGGCAGTTTGTACAGTCCCTTGGACAGATGGTCTCCAATCTTTCCATGGACGCCATGGGCTGGATATCCGGCTTTGCCTCCTCCCTTCCCGGTTTGTTCATCAAACTGCTGCTCATGATTATCTCCACCTTTTTCATTGCCGCTGATTATGACCAGCTGACCGGCTTCTGCCTGCGCCAGTTTGACCAGAAGACAACCAATATCATCCTGCAGGTTAAGGAGTATGTGGTGGGGACCCTCTTTGTCTGCATCCGTTCCTATGCCCTGATCATGAGCATTACCTTTGTGGAACTTGCCCTGGGCCTTACCGTGATTGGCGTGGAACGGTCCGTGCTGATTGCATTCCTCATATCCGTGTTTGATATACTGCCGGTGCTTGGAACCGGGGGAATCATGATTCCCTGGACCATCCTCACTGCGCTTAAGGGCAATTATCCCCTGTCCGCCGGGCTGCTGGCCGTATATCTTATCATAACGGTCATCCGCAATATCATCGAACCCAAAATCGTGGGAAGCCAAATCGGCCTTCATCCCGTGGTGACCCTTTCCAGCATGTTCGTGGGCGCCCAGCTGTTTGGGGTATTGGGATTGTTCGGATTTCCCATCGGCCTGTCGCTGCTCAGGCATCTGAATGATAATGGGACACTGCGGGTGTATAAGGCCGGTTGAGTACTTTTTCCCATAAAAGAAACAGCGGTATGCTTCTTAGTATTACACGAAGCATACCGCTATATCCTCTATTCTCCAGTTCTCATATTCACTGTCCTTAATTTACAGCCAGTGTATCCCTAAGATTTTCCAGCATCCGGTTTAACGCCAGGTGGCTGCCTTCTATGGTCTGATATGGTATAATCCTGATATTTCTCGATTTCCAGAAGAAGTTCTTCTTTATATCTCCAATATCGCTCAAAAAAGCATAATGCGAATTGGACCTCCCCTCAGTAATGGTAAATATCTCCTGTAAAAGCAGGCTAATACTGGAATCCCTAAAGCTAAATCCTACAAACAGTAACGATTTATCTTCAAATAAACGTCTAAGGTTTTCCCTATACCTTGGTTTTTTGAATATAACATTTCTATAATCATTATCCGTCAATATGATGGAATCAGGATTCTCATAAGAACCATGTACTTTAAAAATAGGGAATACATCGTCCTCAAAAAGATGATTGACTGTATCCATGTCATAGTTATTAATGTCATCTGGCAGGATTACCCTGTAATTACTATGATTCTTTTCCACAAAATTATCATAGTTGGACGTGATAACCCCTTTAAACGGAATCTCAGCTAATAGCTTATGCATTACCGAAACCCTGTTTTTCGTGCCCAGCCGTTCCCGGATTAAATCAGCAAATCCCCTTGCCCCCAGCTTCTCTTTACAGAACTCTGCCACCACTGTATAATCCTGAAGTGCAAGCAGCTCTTCCAATTCTTTTTTGTCATCGGAATCAAGCTGGCCACAATCCTGAACCTGGTCTATCATATATTCCAGCAGTTCATGCCAAGTCGGGAGCCCTGCATCAAGGGATGTTCCTGCTCCTGCAAAAAGAACACACTTTCCGTCACGGATCCTGTTGACCAGATCCTTCGGCAATTTCGGAACAGTGACAGAAATAACACTGTCCTGGGGATTTACCCACAGCTTATCCTGTATTTGGGGTTTATATTCCTCACGTGTGGTTAATACCCCTGCATCCGGTGCCAATACCTCTGCTATCCGTTCCGAAAGCCTGACTTTGATTTTCCCGCTGTTAATGGAATAATCCAGTGAACTGTCTTCACCCCAAAAGCCTCCCTCCCTGTCAATAAATCTTCTGAAATAACAGGCGGCCGTGCCGCCCGACACATCACTGCGGACCATATTGTATGTATTTATATGGTTGCGTGTTTCATAAGCAGAACCTGCGGATATCCGAAATGCTTTTCCAAACACAGACCCCTTTCCAATAACATCCAGCCTGTGTTCATGACCGTTTAAAATAAAGTCAGAACGTCTCTCCAACATCCCCTTTACATCATTACTGTCAAACCATTTAAGCCAATCAAATGGATGATGCATAAGGGTAATGATAATCTTTGGGCTGTCCACCTTATCAAGGGCCTCCCTTGCCTGCCTTTCTCCTAAAATCAGATTGCCCTTCTCATTCCCATCCCCGTATGCCAGCCAAGCCGTATTCAAAGCCAGCACCGATACAGGTATACCCCCAACCACTTTATTAATTGTAAAAGATAAAGGGCTTTTTTCCACTGCTTGGGCCCATGAAAAGCTGCTGGCGATAAACTGGTTATAATTCAATAGCCCCCTCGTATAAATCTCCCGTTCCTCCACATTGGATATGATATCCGCAACGGCTTCACGATTATCCAGGTATCTCCTGGAATTCCTTGCCACAGTCAGGATATTGCCACGTGATATATCATGATTGCCCGGAACCAGTATAATATCATCCATGCTTACTTTTGCCACATCCGACAGATGTGTGATAAATTCCCTGCCGCGCTCAAATTCTTCCGGCTGTCCTGAAAATGTCAAATCACCGGTTATGAATATAAAATCCAGGGACAGATGATTTATCTGAATCTGTTTCCTTATATCTTCCAGCAGGCTTTCAAGAACCACCCTTTCATTATATAGTTCCTTCCCTAAATGTAAATCCGACAAATGCAACCATGATATTTCTCCCATAACAGTTCCTTTCTCATCTGTAAAATTTCTACTAGTTTATATTTTACTATATAGAAACAAATAATGGAAGAATTTGTTAAACCTTCTTACCCCCATGGGATTCCATCCCTTCCCTACGCAGTCTCCACTGAAACCTTTTTCACCCTTCCCCGTATCCCCGAAACCAGCAGCACCGCGATGGTCATGAAATAGGGCAGGGCCAGCACGATCTGGGACGGGATCCCGAAGTTCTGCATGCTGGCCGCAAGGGCCTGGGCATAGGCGAACATGAAACTGTACACCGCTGCCAGCACCGGGTTCCCCTTTGCAATCATGATGGCTGCAACTGCCAGGAATCCCCTGCCTGCCGACATATTTTCCGTGAATATGGAGGTGCCGCCCAGAGGAAGGACCGCGCCGGCAATCCCCACGAAAAATCCGGTGATTAAAACAGAGTACCATTTATAGCGCAGGACATTGGTCCCGGTTGTCTGGGCCGCCTTTTCATTGATTCCCACACTGCGCAGCCTCAGGCCAAAGGGCGTTTTATACATGGCAATCCAGGTCCCGGCAATGGCCAGAAGGGTAAAATAGACCACCAGATTGTGGGTTCCGAACACTTCCCCTATATAAGGGATCCTGCTTATGACAGGCAGCTTGACAGAGGGCAGGCTGACCAGCCTTGGATCCATGAACGAGCCGCGTTTCCCGAAGATATTAAGGAGCAGGAAGGATGTAAATGCATCCATCCCCAGGTTCATGGCGATGCTGACCACCATGCCGCTGGAGCCAAGATGGAACACCAGGATGCCGAACAGGACGGAACAGGCCAGCCCTGCCAGGATCCCGCACAGCACCCCTGTGTATGGGTTCCCGGAGTAATAGGTGCCCAGCGTGGCAAAGAATGCAGCGCACAGCATGAAGCTTTCCAGGGCAATGTTAAAGATTCCCGTCCTGTCCCCGAAACAGCCGCCAATGGATGACAGGATAAGCGGCACGGCCAGACGCAGGGCCGCTGCCATGGTTATGGTTCCCAGTAAAATTGAAAGCACTATCCCACCACCGCCTTCCTCTTGACAGAACCAATCAGTTTACGGTAATCCACAGTGATGAACAGCACGAACAGGGCCTGAATCAAAAGCACGGTCAGGCGGTTCACGTCGCACATCCGCTCCATATGGAGGGACCCGGCTTTCAGGACGCCCCAGATAACGGCTACTCCCAGGACCGTAATGGGATGATTGCCTGCAATCATGGCAATCATGATGCCGTCCCAGCCAAGGTTATTGGAGAAGCTGGCGGTGAATTTCCCATACGTGCCCTGGACCTCGATGCTGCCGCACAGACCAGCCACGAATCCCGACAGCAGGAAGATTGCCAGGAAGGTCTTTGTCACATTCACGCCCCCAATCCTTGCAAACCTGCGGTTCTCCCCCACCTGCTTCAGCTCATATCCGATTATGGTATACCTGTAAACCATGAAAATCACGATGACCAGCGCCACTGCTATGAGCACGCCCGTGCTTGCATTGGTCTTGGGTATCAGGTTGGTCAGGCGCGCCGTATCTGCTATGGGCGGCGTTGACAGGGCCAGTGAATCCCCGGCAGCGCTGATTCCCATTACTATATAAGTAAAATATTCGGTCAGCAGCACGGCGATATAGTTAAGCATCAGGGTCGTAATCATTTCGTTGACATGGAATGTAAGTTTCATCACGGCCGGAATCAGGGCAAACAGCATGCCCGCAATGCCAGCTGCCAGAAGACAGCCCGTGACATGCAGCGCTTTTGGCAGATGCACGTAAAAACCGAACAGGGCCGCCGCATATGCCCCAAAGTAAAGCTGGCCCTCAATCCCCAGGTTCATGACCCCGGATTTGAATGCAATGGTAGCCGCGATTCCCGTCAGGATACAGGGCGTGATCCACCGCAGGGTGTTGCCAAAGTTGCGGACGCTGCCAAATGCTCCCTGGAGGATATATTTCATGGCCGTAGCCGGGTTCTCTCCCTGCCATAGGATCAGCAGGCTGCCGATGATCATGACAGCCAGGAAGGAACACGCGTATTTCATGATGTTCCACAGGGCGTCCTGTCTCATTACCTTTGCTTCCTTATTCATGGGCAGCCACCTCCTGTCATCAAAAGCCCTATATCCGTCTCTGTCTTTTCCCCATGAAGCCCCCCGTCATACAGCTGCCCGCCGTACATGACCAGGATACGGTCCGACACCTCCATGACCTCGTTCAGTTCATGGCTTACCAGCAGGATTGCCGTGCCCGCGGCAGCCAGGCTTTCTATCTTTTTCCATATGAACTCAATGGCCCCTATGTCAATGCCCCTGGTGGGGTCTTCAATGATCAGAAGGCTGTTATCCTGCAAAAACTCCCTGCCCACAATCAGTTTCTGTATGTTTCCACCTGAAAGGGTCTGTATCTTCAGGTTGGGTGAGGACGCCTTGACATTGAATTCATGGACGATGCGTTCCGTAAATGATATGGCCTGTTTCCGTTTCAGGATGAACCTGTTTCCAAACCCTTTGACAATATGGTATCCCATAATGGCATTTTCCCACAGGGACGCTTCCCGGTTGATTCCCTCGCTGATCCGGTCCTGGGGCACATATCCGATGTGGCGCAGCCGGTGTTCCCGGCAGCCCAGATGGGTGATGTCCCTTCCGTCAAAGGCCACCTCCCCCTTGCTGCATTTCCTAAGACCGAACAGGCCCTCCACCAGTTCCTGCTGGCCGGAGCCTGCGACGCCTGCGATTCCCAGGATCTCGCCCTTTCTGATTTCAAATGAGACATCCTTTAACTTTTCCCGTCCCTCATGGTCAGGAACACACAGGTGCTTAACCTGAAGCAGCACATCCCCCTGTTCCTTGTCCTCCTTCTGGGCGGTCAGGATGACCTCCCTTCCCACCATCATGGTGGCAAGACCGTGTTCATCTGTTTCTTCCGGCTTCACCGTGCCGACATAGCGGCCGTTTTTTAAGACCGTGATGCTGTCCGATATCTCCATGACCTCTTTTAACTTATGGGTGATGAAAAGCACGGTCTTGCCGTTCTTAACCAGGAAACGGATTGCCTCGAACAGGCCCTCGATTCCCTGGGGTGTAAGGACCGAGGTGGGTTCGTCAAAAATAATGATATCCACTCCCCGGTACAGTATCTTTACGATTTCCACCTGCTGGAGCATGGACACGGACAGGTCCTGCACCTGTTCGTCCAGCGGTATGTTGAAGTGGTATTCCTCACAGATAGCCTCCACCCTCCTGCGCGCCTTGTCACGGTTCAGGAAAATGCCCCATCTGCGCGTTTCGTAACCCATCATGATATTGTCCAGTACCGACAATTCGGGAAACAGCATGAATTCCTGGTGCACCATCCCGATGCCGGCCCGGCTTGCATGGTTGGGGTTCCTGAAATCCATCTTTTTCCCATGTACAAACAGTTCTCCCTCATCCGGCCGGTAAAGGCCGCTGATGACATTCATCAAAGTACTTTTGCCTGCCCCATTTTCCCCGATAACCGCATGAACCGTTCCTTTCCTGACGGACAGGCTGATTTTATCATTGGCTGTCAGGCTGCCGAACCGTTTGGTAATTCCTTTTAATTCCAGCACAAAGTCCATAAATGCCTCCTTTTGTACCATCGGCCCTTTGCAGTCCCTATTTCAGCAAATCCTCCAGATTAAGGGAACCTGATTTTACGTCTTCAATTAATTTGTCCAAATCCGTCCTGACATCCTCGGGAAGCTTATCGTAATCCCTGTCGTCGAAAATGGCTGACTGTGTCTCTATCCCGTAGTTGGTACGTCCTGACACGAACTGCCCATCCTTATAAGCGGTAAAGGAATCAAATACAGCGCCCCGGATATCGGTCAGGGATGACCAGAACACGCAGTCATCAATTCCGCCCTGCCACTCATCAACCCCGATACACCTGATTCCTGCCTCGGAACAGCCCTGAATCACGCCCAGTCCTGCCAGGTTGGCTGTCTGGAAGATCACATCCGCGCCCTGGCTGACCATGATTTTCGTCTGCTCCCCCGCCTTTACCGTATCGCTGTCATCCCCCACGTATGCGGTCTGTACCGTCACGTCCGGGTCTGCGTATGCGGCTCCTGCCAGATATGCATCGCGGAACCGGTTAATCACAGGAATGTCCAGGCTGCCGATCCAGCCGATTGTTTTTGACTGTGTGGTCCTGGCCGCCACAAAACCGGATACAAAGGCCGGTTCCAGGGAGTCCACGTACACATTTGCCACATTGTCATATTTGGTATCCAGGCTGCTGTCAATGAGACAGAACATGGTGTCCGGATACTCCGGGGCCAGCTCGATGGCCACTTCGTTTACCGTGTCGAACATGGTGTAGATGGGGTTGGCGCCCATTTCCGCCATTGCCCTAATCTGCTCTGAATATTCGGCCTTGTCCAGCGCCTCAATCAGCTTGACCGTGGCCCCGTACTCCTGCTCAATCTGTTCAAATCCGGTCCACGTCAGGTCGGTGAACGGAACCCCTGCCGGGGCTTCGCTGATCAGGCAGGTAAATAATTCTTTATCCTGCTCCCCTGCCCCTTCCTCTTTTTTCCCTGTTTCCCCTTCACTCCCTGCCTTGGCCTGTTCAGTCTGGGCCTGTCCGGCCTGGGACGTTTCCTTTGCAGTTTCCCCTTTGCCTCCGGCGCATCCGGCCAGCACGCAGATGACGGCAGCAGCAGTTAAAAACAGTCTCATTTTCCTCATATCTTTCTCCTCCTTCATGACTCATCAAAAATGGAACACAGATCACTGATATCTTTAATCACACAATCCGGCTTCTTTTCCTCCAGGGACCCAAGGGGCCAGTTCCCGGACGGCACCCCCACCGTATAAATCCCCGCAGCCACCCCGGCTTCTATATCAAAGGGGGACTCCCCTATGTATACGCATTCCTCCTTCAGGCAGCCGCACATAGCAGCCCCCTTAAGGATGGGTTCCGGGTCGGGTTTGAAGCGGATTACATCATCCCTGGTGACCAGCAGGCTGATATACCGGTCCAGTCCCGTCTGCTTCAGGATATGGGATGCGTTTTTCCTCCGCTCCGATGTAATCAGGCAGATCTTACAGCCCAGATTCCAGATATGGTCCAGGGTCTTCACGGCCCCGTCAATGAGCCTGGCCCGCTCCATATGGATTGGGTACTGCCTTTTATATTCCTCTATGAATTCCTCTATGGTACCATGGTCATCCGGGCTTACATCGGTCAGCGTGGTAAGCATCACTTCCACCGGAAGCCCGAACATGTCCATAATGTCCTCTTTGGCGGGTCTGCCCCCGCTTACCTTTTCAAATGCTTCTGCAAGGGCGTCACAGATGCAGTCCTGGGAATGGATTAAGGTCCCGTCCAGATCCGTGAGCAGCGCCTTATACCGCGGCATCCTCCGTCACCCCTTACTTCTTAAGGATTGCATGGTCCAGCGCATGGCTGCACGGGCAATCCCTTTCGTCCTTCAGATCCGGTATGGCCAGATATAATACCTGCTTGAAATCCTCAATCCCCTGCTTTAACAGCCTTGGGAAATCGTCCGCTTCAATCTGCTCTCCCAGGCACCAGTTGGTGGGGACACAGATATGTGCATAGCAGATGGCCGCCTCCCTTGCAAAGACTGCTTCCGGAAGGGTGGTCATCCCTATCAGGTCAGCGCCCAGCTTACGGAACATGGTAAGCTCAAAGGGTGTCTCGAACCGGAGTCCTTCATTGACAAAGATGACCGCCTTGTCGTGCACATGTCCGGGCTTCACCTTGTTTGCAGCGTCAATCAGCGCGCGGCGCAGGTCCGGGCAGTAGGCAGGCGTCATATCCACATGGTACGCCTCCACCTCGTCGTCATACAGGGAACGCGGGAACCTTCTGGTCCAGTCACAGAAATCATGCGGGATGACCAGGCTGCCCAGCTCGATGTCCGGATTGCTGCTTCCCACACAGTTGGTGGCCAGGATCTGTTCCACCCCAAGCTCCTTGAAGGCCCAGATATTAGCCCTGTAATTGATGCGCGGGACAATGATTTTGTGCTCCTCCCCATGTCTTGGAAGAAAATACACCTTCCGTCCCTGGATCGTGCCCTCAAAAATCTCAGAAGAACGTCCATATTTGTTATTGTGGACAAACATCCTGGGATTTTCCAGAAGTTCATAGAAGCCGCTTCCTCCGATAATTCCAACTGGTTTCATTTGTATTTCTCCTTTTCCTTTTTATGATTTGGAACTGAAATCGTTTTCAGTTCCTGTAAAAAAAATGTTGTCTTTGCCATGACCACATCTTTTATACTTCCATGTTTTATATTTCCATCTTTTATACTTCCGTCTTTTCTATGTCCATTTTCCAGCAGATATATTAACTGCGGCATATCCGGGGCACCCAATCGGTTATCCATGCGCCCCGGACACACCTTTTATGTCTTCCAGTCCGGCCTGCCTCATCACACCAGCTTCTGTACGGACGTCCTTTCAATGAATTTCAATTCCAGGGCCTCGGTCCTTGCCCCGCCCCTCTCACCGGGCTGCTCCATCCGTTTCAGCAAGAGCCTGACCGCTCCCACGGCAATGGCCGACGTATCCAGGCGGAAGCTGGTAATCCCATGGCGTTCAAAGGCCATGACATCCTCATCGCACTCCTCAAAACCGATGAGGGAAATATCCTTTCCCGGCGTCATCCCATGGTTCCTGACAGCTTCCAGCATGCCTGTTGTCAGGGTGTTGTTGCCTGCTATGATGGCCGTAGGCGGTTTTTCAAGCCCAATCATCTGGAATGTATAGCGGATGCCCGCCTCTGTCTTCCAGCAGTCCTGTATGAAATACTCATCCCGCCACGGCAGCCCGTGCGCTGCCAGGCAGTCCCTGAAACCGCGGATGCGTTCCTCTGCAATCCCATGCCCCTCTGCGCCCACCAGGAATGCAATCCTGCTGTGGCCGTTTTTTATCAGATACCCTGTTCCCTGATACAGGGCTTCGTAGTTCCGGTTCATGATGCAGTCCAGGGATGTATTCTCTTCAAAGTACCTGTCTATGAGCACCACCGGCTTCTCTACCTGCTGCAGCCGCGTCAGTTCCTTTAAGGAGGTGGCGTCCAGAATGCCGTCCGCCATCTGGCAGATGGAGCTGCTTAAAAAACTGCATTCCTCATCTGCTGATTCTGTTGTATAGACCACCACGTAATAGCCGTATTTCTTCATCTCACGGATGACGGTGTTAATCAGCTGGGTGAAAAAATGATTGTCAATCACAGGGACAATCACCACCACGACCTGGCTCCTGCCGCGGACCATGGCTTTGGCCGTGAAATCCGGGACATAATGAAGTTCCTCAATCGCTTTCTGTACCCGCTCTTTTACCTCAGTATTAATCCATTTATAGTCATTCAGTACACGTGATACGGTGGATGGGGACACCTGGGCATACTCCGCCACATCTTTGATTGTGATTTTATTCTTTTTCATGTGCACTTCTTCCTCTTTTCTGAACCTGAAATCCTTTTCAGTATAGCAATATTACCATATCTGACATTATTTTGCAAGAGGTGCGGGGGGATATTCCAAAAAAGTAATACCAAACCGTTTCTTCTGTGTTACAATAAGGAATGGATATAAACCATATATGATTAGGAGGACAGATAATGTCATACACATTAACCAGCGTAACAATCCGTACGGACAATACACCGGAGGGCATGGAAAAGATTGGGGAATTATGGGCCGACGTGATGGGTGGAAAGCTTCCCATCCTATTTGACAATGCACAGAACTTCCAGACGGGGATTTCCCCCATCTCAAGATACAGCAATTATGCAGGAGATGAAACCGGCTCCTACGACCTCTCCGTCATGGGCGTGACAGCGGACTTCTTCCAGCACATGGAACATCTGGTCAGCGAAGGCGTGTACCGCAAATATGATGAGGCCGATGAAAGCGGCGACATAGGCGCATGTACCAGAAAAGCATGGGAACGCGTGTGGGCTGAACAGAAAAACGGCGGGATTGTGCGGGCCTTCACGATGGATTATGAAAGCAGCGTGCCTGCGGAGTATACAAAGGACGGGAAGGCCCATTGTTATCTGTATATTGCGGTACGGTAAGGCTGCGGATGCTTATTACTGGGGCGGCAGGAACTTTCCCTTTTTCCCACGGTAATGCCACAGGACACACCCAATGGCCGCCAGGGTCACCAGGGTTGTGAACAGACCGCCTTCCGGGCCGAATAATCCGCCGTTTAGCAGGTTTTCCTCACCGATGACCGTTGTGAACATCCGGGGCGTATTGATTCCGCTTACCTCAAATCCATATACAGGGCCTTGGAAATAATTCCAGGCAATGTGAAAGCCGATAGGAATCCACAGCTGGTCCGTGAACCAGAAAAGAAGGCCAAGGAAAATCCCCACAAGGCAGATATTGATAAAGCCCAGAAGACTGAAATTACTGTTGGAGGAGTGCGCGATACCAAACAGAAGCGCCGGAAGAATCAGGGCCAGCCATCCAGGTCTGGCCTGCCGCAGGGCATCCATGGCATATCCCCTGAAAAAGATTTCCTCGCCAAATCCCACTGATATGAACATGACCAGATAACCTATGAGCCACGGGTCCAGGCCTGCTTTCCCAAAACTCATGGATGCATTGCCGGTCAGGCAGATTCCCGCGGCAACCAGCGAAATCATGGCCATACCGATGAGAAGGCCCTTGCCCAAATCCCTTAACCATCCCTTGCCGTGTATGCCAAGGTTTTTCCAGGATGAATGGAAGCCCCATTTCCACAGGGTAAGCGGCAGGAATATGATGACCAGGTTCTGGATGCATATCAGGATAATCATATACCAATGGTCCACCTGCCCCCTGTATGCCTCCATCAGGCTGCCGTCCCCGTCCATGATTCCCAGGCTCATCAACAGGATCCGGAAGGCAAGGGAGAATGCCAGGGCAATCGCTACTATGATTACAGGTATGACCATATCCCATATCAATACAAGACTGAGGAACTTATATCCCCATCTGACCTGTCCCTGCTGGTTCTTAAACGGATTTTTCATCGTAATCTCCTATGCTGTCATTTATTTTCCTATCTGGAATCCATCACATACCGGCCGCCGGGATACTGGAAGCCGTGGCGTACCGGTAACGCCATACGCTTGCCGGATAACCGGTCAGGATGGAATATCCCGTCTTATCCACCAGATCTATGGTGATGGTCACATCATTATCAATGCAGTACCTTGAGAGTCCTTCGGCTGAATCGTTGTTCCCGGTGAAGTCAAAACTGTAAATCCTGTCATATTCAAAGGGCATCATATGGATTTCGCCTAACACCACACCTTTCCCATCAATGGCCGTGACCCCGTACAGCCACACCTCATGGGCATCCAGGCTCAGGTTCGACTCCCCGCTTGGAAACATGAAGCAGTCCACTCCCCGGTCCATCACATAGCATTCCATATCGTGATGGATTTCATTCTGATACATGGGCCGTCCCTCATTGTTCATCCACATTGTTATCACTGCATCCTCATCCCCGCACCGGATGCCGCCCACCTCATCCACGCTCTGTCCAGGCCCCGGCAGGAACGCGCCGTCAGACCCCACCTGATATCCGTCCGGGGTGGTTGTATCCGACAACATATAGCCGCGTCCATCAAAATAATAATATCTGCCCTTAATCCATTTCCATGTACCTGCAGGATAGGTACCGTCGTCCTCCTCATACCACCTGCCGCCGGAGTCCTGCTGCCACTGTCCGGCATATGAGGTGGCGGATGACATGGCTGTGGCGGTTGTAATGGCCGCAATGCCTATGGCGGCCATGGCTGCGGCTTTTAACGCTGCTGTCTTTGGAAAAGAATGGAACGGCAGCCGCTTAGTCGGAACTATCTTAAACTGCCGCCCTTTTGCCAATATATAAACAAAAGACGCTATGACCCTTTTCATGAAAATCATACAAATCCCCCTGCCCTTTCCTGCATTTCACTGTGGATACCCCTGCCAAAGCTTAAGTACATCCAGTATACCATAATCTTCCGGCGCTTTACAGGGGCTGATTACTTTCATTCTTTTCTTTGGCTATCCGCTCCATGCGCCACAGGGTTGTCCTGCTGACCCCCAGTTCCCTGGCTATATCCTGTTTTTTCTTTCTAGGTTTCAGGGATGAATATATATCCTCCGGTTCAGGAGGCTGGTTCCTGACTGTTTTCTGCCCAGCCAAAGCATTGCTTTCCCCAGAGCGGAAGATTTTTAGCATCTGTATCTCCTTTAACCCGATTTCCTGGGAATCGCTGAGCACCACCAGACGCTCGCAGATATTGCGCAGCTCACGCACATTACCGGGCCAGTGGTAATCCATCAGGCACTGGGCCGATTCCTGGGACAATTTGGGTATGGGTTTTCCCATCTCACATGCAAATCTGGTAAGATAAAAATCCACCATTTCCTGTATGTCCCCGGACCGCTCCCTGAGAGGAGGAATTGTGATATCCAGCAGGTTCAGCCTGTAATACAGGTCTGCCCGGAATTGCCCTTCCCGGATTTTTTCCTCAATATTGATATTAGTGGCCGAAATCACCCTTACATCCACAGGCTGAAGACGGCTGCTTCCGATGCGGCGGATTTCCTTTTCCTGAAGTACGCGCAGAAGCTTGGCCTGGAGTGCAGTGGGTATTTCCCCGATTTCATCCAGGAAAATGGTTCCTTTGTGCGCCAGTTCAAACAATCCAGCCTTGCCGTTTTTGGATGCCCCGGAAAATGCGCCTGGCTCATATCCGAATAATTCGCTTTCCAGCAGGTTCTCGGGCAGGGCCGCACAGTTTAAGGCCACAAAGGGTTCCGCATTCCTCCTGCTCTCCCTGTGGATGCTGTGGGCGAACAGCTCCTTGCCGGTTCCTGTCTCCCCCACAATCAGCACATTGGAATCCACCCTGCTGTAGCGCTTTGCCATAAGGATATCCTCCCTGATTGCCTGGCTGGATCCAATGATATCGTCAAAGGAATACTTTGCGGTAAGTCCCTGTCTCACAAGGCTGTGGCGTATCTTAGTCTCCGCCTCCATGATCTGCTCCGTATAGCGCACCATGATGATGGCTCCTTTGCCCATCTTGTCCACCACCACGGGTTTGTACTCCGTGTAAAGCTTCCTGTCCTCCCACTGGATGATTTCTTCCTTTTCCCTTCCGTTTTCAACCACATCCTGCCACTTGAAGGCGGAACAGACAGCCGCCACAGGACATCCCATGAAGTCCATCCTGGTGGACAGGTGAAATGTCCTGTATGCCTGATTATTCAGGGCCTGGATCCGGCCGGCTGCATTAACGGCCACCAGGGCATCGGAACTGGTATTGAGGATGGCGCTGGTCATATTGAACCTGGCCCTCTCCATATTGATGGTCCGGGCTGCGTCCATGGCCTGTTTCAGGGCCTGGTCAATGGCAATATCCTTGGTATGGATATGGACCCGCCTCAGGTTCTCCTTATCACAGAGCCCGCACATGGTACCTGCCCCCACAAACACGTCTGCCCCGCTTTCCTTTGCCATGTGTATGGCCTCCAGGGTGGAAGCCTCATCGTGGATTGCATAGTATTTAATCTCGGCCTGGCACAGACGCTCAAGTTCTGTCACCGCGCCGTTGTCCATGTAGCGGACACACAGCGCAATCTTCTTTGGGGCAAATTCCTGCCTGGCCTTTATAAGAGCCTCCAGGATATCAAAACTGGACAGCTGTATTTCCACCACATGCTTTTGCGGAAACAGGGAGACCAGCCTGTCATACGTCATGCCCCTGGCCACCAGGATTTCCGCATCTCCATGACATGACAGGGATTCAGGGGTACCGAACACATGAAGCAGTTCAATCCTGATATCATCCTGGCCCTGAACCCGGCTGACAGCTGCCTCAAACCTGTTTTTCATATTCAAATATGGTATGAACATACGTATCGTAACCATTGACTGCCTTCCTCCTGTTCCCTTCACGCAAAAATGTACCCAACTATGAGACCATGCCAACGTGAACATTATATCATAATTGAGTACATCCGTGTACATCCGATTGCGCGGTTCCTGCTGCCGTCTGTTGCCTTCTGTCTGCGGCCTTCTATCGGTTAACGGTTCACCACATTCTGGGGCTTCCCATCCACAAACTGCCGCAGGTTATCCACCGCAATATCCATGAGTCTCTGTCTGGATTCCCTGGGTGCCCAGGCAATGTGGGGTGTGATGATCATGTTTTTGGCGTCTAAGAGGGGATTATCCTCCCTGATGGGTTCTGAGGAAACCACATCCACGGCTGCCCCGCTTACTTTTCCACTGTTTAATGCTTCTTTTAAGTCTTCCTCCACAATCAGCGGACCTCTTGAGGTATTAAGGATCTTAACCCCATCCTTCATCTTTGCAATGGTGTCTTTGTTGATGATTCCCTCCGTGGACGGGAACAGCGGGCAGTGAAGGCTGATTACATCTGACTGGGACAGCAGCTGGTCCAGGGATACGTATCTGCAGCTGTCTGTTTCCAGGTCCTTGTTGGGGTATTCATCAAAAGCAAGAATCTTCATCCCAAAAGCCTGGGCAATCTGCGCGGTCCTCTGTCCAATCCTTCCAAAACCGATTACGCCGAAGTTCTTGCCAGCCAGCTCCACCAGGGGATGTTTCCAGAAACACCAGTCCTGATTGTGGGTCCACTCCCCTGCCTTCACACAGTCGGAATGTTCACCCACATGATGGCACAGTTCCAGAAGAAGGGCCATTGCATACTGGGCCACGGCGTCCGTTCCATAGGTGGGGATGTTGGAAACCACCACCCCTTGTTCCTTGGCAGCCGCCGTATCAATCACATTATACCCTGTGGCCAGGACACCGATAAATTTCATTCCGGGACACTGGTGTATGGTCTCTGCCGTTATCGGCGTTTTATTGGTATACACGGCCTGGGCATCCCCAATCCGCTCCGCCACCTTGTCCGCCGGGGTCCTGTCATACACGGTCAGGGTGCCAAGGGCCTCAAGCCCCTCCCAGCTTAAGTCTCCGGGATTTTCTGTATATCCGTCCAATACTACAATTTTCATGTCCATTTTCCTCCTCGATTGAATTTATATTAATCCTCTACCAGGGCCCAGGCACGGTTGATGACACGCTTTGTACCGGCAAGGATGATATCCCCGTCCTCATTGGCCCATGGCTTTACTTCCAGCGACAGTACATAGGGATTATCCTTATTGAAAAAGCCCTCTTCCTTTAACACGGTAAAGAAATCAACCAGCTGTTCCGTGTCATTGGCGCTTTCCGGGAATCCGAACCTTGGGTGCTGATCCCCGTATGCCTGGCAGCCTTCCATTACCACGGCATTACCGATGTGCAGGTGGGTGATATAGGGGCGCAGGGTCTGGATTACAAACCTGGATGTCTCATATGTGGTAGGGAAATGGGACAGGTCCACCAGCAGCCCGAAGTTATTATGGGTCATGCGCATGTCAGCTGCAAACATGGCCGCATAGGGCGCAGGTCCAATGAGGGCAGCCTTATCCATGTCAAAATCAAATACCTCCAGCTCCACCATCATTCCCAAGGACGCTGCATGGCTGCACACGGCCCTGGTGGTCTTAAGCAGCTGGGCATAAGCCTGTTCTTTTGTCTCAGGCTCCCACTTTCCTGCCAGGAATGCAATTCCCCCGGCCCCCATATACTTAGCCTCATTAACAGAGTCAATGAGCACTGCCTCGGCCTTTTTCCTGCCTTCCTCATTGAGGTCATTGGGATTCAGCTTAGGTCCCAACAGGCGGGGCTGGGCGCCGTAGCACACCTTCATATGGCCCTGGGCCAGCATGTCCTTTACCCTGTCCCTGGTCTCCTGATCCTCGATATGGGTGATTTCCAGTGCGCTGAAATATTCATCGCAGCAAATGGTCTTAACGGATTCAAGTATGGGGTAATCCACCGGGGGATGGGTCATCCACTGGATGGTTCCCACCTGAAAATATTCCTGAATCGGGTCTTTCATATATCATGATCCTCCTTTTTCTATTTACAATTTAACCATATCCTGATTAATCTTCCCTTACACCAGCTCCCAGGCCAGGTTCAGGGTGCGTTTTGCATTGGCAATCACTGCCTCCGACGGTTCATCCTTCCACGGTTTTACCTCAAAACTGACAATGGGGCGGGTCTTTTCATTGAGGAAACCAATCTTTAGCAGCAGCCTCAGATACTCTGCCAGCTCATTTACGTCATTTTCACTGTCCGGGAACCCAAATCTTGGATGGTTGTCACCGTAGGCTTCACAGTCCGGGCTTTTAATGACCGTATTGCCCATATGCGCATGGATGATATAATCCTTTACCGGCAGGATGCCCTCCTCTATTGTCTCATGTATCATGGGAATATGGCTTAGGTCTACCAGCAGTCCGAATTTCTCAAACTCCTCCCTGATGATGCCTGCATATCTGGCTGCCAGGGACGCAGGCCCTATGAGGGCTTTTTTGTCAATATCGTAATCAAATACCTCACAGCAGATGGGCATGTCTCCCTTATCCCGGGCATAGGCACACAACTCCCTTGTGGATTTTATAAGCTGATGGAGGGACTGTTCCTTTGTCTCCTCCCGGTACCTGCCTGACAGGAAGGAAAATCCCACACATCCCAGTTCATAAGCCTCGTCAATCCCTTCCTTCAGGGTGTCCACCGCCTTTTGCCTGCCCCCTTCATCAAGGTCATTCAGGTTCAGGCCGGCGGATAGCGTGCGTCCCTGCCCGCCGTAGGCAGACACCATATGGCCTGTCCGTATAAGCCCTGCCGCTGCCCTTCTGACCTCCGGGTCATTGATACGGGCCACCTCCACCGCGTCAAAGTAGTCATCCGCCACCACCTTACCGAGGCATTCAAGTATGGGGCCGTCTCCGTCCCCCAGGCCTCTGTAGGCAACATGAAGAATCAATCCCACTTTCATGAACTTCCTCATGGATTGTTCCATGTCCAACCTCCTTACGTCATTTCCCAGCCAGCCCTTTGCTGTCTGGCTGCCGGGCTATTTGCGCTTCATGACAGCCCTGCACTTATCCGCAATGGCCTTAGGGCTGTATCCATACTTTACCAGCAGTTCTTCATAATCCCCTGACTCAGCGAAATCAACAGCCCCAATCCGCTCCATGGGCACGGGCCTGTGTTCTGCCAACACCTCTGCCACCGCGCTGCCAAGGCCTCCGTAAATGCTGTGTTCCTCCACCGTGACAATGGCCCCTGTGCCCTTGGCGCACTCTATGACCAGATCCTGGTCAATAGGCTTGATGGTATGCATATCCACCACCGTTGCCTGGATTCCTTCTTCCTCCAATAGGGCAGCTGCCAAAAGGGCCTTGTGAAGAACGGTTCCCGTGGTAATGATGGTCACATCCCCGCCTTCCCTTACCGTGATTCCCTTCCCAATCCCAAACTCCATATCTGGGGAATAATGCACAGGCGCTTCTGCCCTGCTGAGCCTGAGGTACACCGGCCCCCGGTGTTCCGCCAGAGCGAATACGGCCTTCCTCGTCTCCACTGCATCCGCCACCGCGACAACGGTCAGATTGGGAATGGAGCGCACAAAGGCCAAATCCGTAATGGCCTGATGGCTGGCCCCGTCATAGGAGTCCGACAGGCCGCAGTAGGTGCCGCACAGCTTCACGTTCAGGTTGTCATAGGCAATCAGGCTTTGGATGGGATCCGCTCCCCTGGTGGTCATGAAAACCGCAAAGGTATTCACATAGGGAATCATCCCTTCCCTGGCAAACCCGGCTGCCATGGACACCATGTTAAGTTCGCTGATTCCCACGTTAAAATACCGCTCCGGAAAAGCCTTCCCAAATATACCGCTCTTGGTGGAGGATGCCACATCTGCCTCCAGGCCCACAATATTGGGATTCTGTCCTCCCAGTTCCTTTAACGCTGCGCCGTATGCATCGCGGATTGCTATCATTTCTCCCATTACTGAGCACCTCCTAATTCTGCCTTTGCCCTGGCATATTCCTCATCGTTGATGGCCTTCCCATGCCATATATTCCTGCCCTCCATAAAGGATATGCCTTTGCCCTTCACGGTTGCCGCCAGAATCAGGGACGGCTTTCCCGGATGGTTTTTGCCATCTGCCCCGGCTGCGGCCTTGGCTTCCTTGACCGCCATGCATATGTCCGCCACATCATGTCCGTTGCAAGGAATCACATTCCATCCAAATGCCTCCCATTTTGCCCTGATATCCCCCATGGGCATGATTTCTTCAAGGGTTCCGTCCAGCTGCACCCCGTTGTTATCCAGAATGCCAATCAGATGGTCAGCCTTGAACTTGGAGGCGGACATGGCCGCTTCCCAGACACAGCCTTCCTGTATTTCCCCATCTCCCATAATAACATAAGTATAGGAATCCTGTCCTTTTATTCTTGCTGACAAGGCCATGCCAAGCCCTGCTGACAGCCCAAGGCCAAGGGGGCCGGTGGACAGCTCCACTCCCGGGGTTTTGTGGACACAGGGATGCCCCTGAAGCATGCTGTCAATGTGCCGCAGGTTCTTTAATTCTTCCTTTTGGAAGAATCCCTTTTCAGCCAGCACCAGGTACAGCATGGGGGCCGCATGGCCTTTGGAGAGTACCAGATGGTCCCTTCCCTCCATGTCCGGATGTTCCGGATCCACATTCATTATCTCGAAGTACAGGGCAGTCAATAGTTCCGTACATGACAGGGAACCGCCCGGATGCCCGGTCTGGATGCTGTGAAGCAGGTCAATGAGCTGGTTCCTGAACCGGCTGCATTGCAGCTGCAATTCCTCTTTTCTTTCATTTGTCATTGTCTTATTCCCTCCAACTTGTTCTTGATTTCCTCCACGCACAGCCTGGGGCTGGTAAGAACCGGACACTTGGTAAGGCCCCCAATGTCCTCCTCCAGGTGGGCCATGGATGCCTGGGCCAGAACAATGCAGTCATAGGCTGCAAGGTTTCCCGCCCTTTCCTTAAGGATACGGTCATGCAGTTCCATGTCCATGGCCTTCAGGGCCTGAAATGCGTCCGCACACACACAGGTGTCAATGGAAAGCTGCCGCCCGGCTCTTTCCCCTTCCCTGCGTATCTTTGATACTGTAGGACTGACCGTACTTCCCGCCGTTGCCATCACCAGCACATGGTCCCCATATGTAATGCTCTTTTTTGCCATGGCATCGTCAATGGCAATGACCGGGACCTTGATGAAGGGCCGGATCATCTCCACTGCCGGGGTCAGGGTGGAGCAGGTGGTGGCAATCAGGTCCGCCCCAGTCAGTTCCTGGGCCTTGATGTCCAGAAACAGCCTGTTCCTGTTATCTGCCGTAAATTCACCGGTTTCATTGGGATTGTCAGCCAGAAAATCGTCCCACAGGTTATGTACCTTCACCTCACAGCCAACGCCCTTCCTTAACATCTCCTCAAAGCTTACCGCCACGCTCTTCACTGTGTGGATTAATGCAATACGCTTCATGTATCTCTCCTGTCTGCTGCTTTTCTTCCATAAACCCGTTCTGCAGCCGGTCCAAGACATGCCATGGCGCCCCTGGCAGCCTCCTCCATGGACGGAAGCTGGAATATTTCCGTACAGAAATTCCCATCATAGCCGCACTCCTTAAAAGTGGTAAGTATTTTCTCAAAATCCAACCCGCATTGGCCGGGATAACGGCGGTTGTTGTCAGCCAGGTGTACATGGATGTTATAAGGGCTGTACTTCCTGATGGCCTCATACAGGTCCTTTTCCTCCAGGTTCAGATGGAAGACATCCATCATCAGCCTGAAGTTGGGCCTGTTTACCCGCTCCACCATATCCACGGCCTCTGCCAGCGTATTGATGAAATTGGTCTGCATGATGGTCACTGTTTCCAATGCAATTTTCACGTTTTTAGGCGATGCATGATCTGCCAGCTCCCGGAATGCACAAACTGCCAGTTCCTCTGTCTCCTCCCGTGAGAGCTGTTCACAATACTGTCCCCGCACCCTTCCGATATTGATATTGGCGCCAAGGTAACCGGCAAAGTCAATGATTTCCTTGCTTCTGCGGATGGCCTCCCTGCGGTTGTCTTCCACCGGACTGGTATAGCTCAGGCCCAGCTGCCCGAATATTTCTCCTGTACACACAAGGACAACGGACAGCCCGTATTTTTCAGCTGTCTGCTTCACTTCCTTCCAGTCAAGGGCTCCCGGATTCAGCGTCATAAGTTCCACGCCATCATATCCAAGCCTGGACAGGCCGCCAAAACTTTGGTCCAATGGTCCTTGGTAGGCTGTGACGGAACCAGCAATGGCCACGTCCGGGGTGGCTGCCTGATAACATAATTTCATCCTGCTTATCCTCCTTCCATAATGTCCGGCATCTTTTTGCCGATGCCTTTCTGACATATTTAAAGAGCAAGAAACATGCCAACCTTTCCTATCCGTCCGGTCATTGATAATGCTGAATGAATCCCCAGGGAATTGAAGTATTTTTGTCAAAATGCAGCCACCGCCGTTGTTTCATTTGCGTTATGTTTCACAAACGTTTCTTTTTGTTTCTCACATATCTCCTTCAAATGTTTCATAATGTTTCATCCTATCCATTTTCCATGAAATATCATTATAGTGCCATTGTATCCTGCCAGAAGCGGCCCTGCAATGGAATAAAACCCAAAAGCCATGGGCAGGGAACTGATTATCGTTTCCCCGCCCATGGCTTTTATCTGTCATATAGGATTCTGGCATAACATCTGCCGCCATATCCAAACCTTACTGGACGCCAATACTCTCCATATATTCTTTTTCGTAGGCAGTCACATACTCCGTTGCAGCCGCCATATCCATATAGTTACTAATCAATTTGTTCTTCTCCAGATAATCTGTCTTCCAGGCATCTGTCCCAGACACCTTCTTAAGCTGTTCACTCCAGAATGCGGCGGCAGAATCACTCATGTCAGCCGGTGCTGCCACTCCGCGCCATACAGGCACTTCCACATTTTCATAATCCCCGATTTCACTTAAGGTAGGGGCATCGGCCAGATTACCTGCATAGCGTTCCGTGGACAGGGCCAGGACCGGAACCAGGGAACCTGCAGCCACATATTCCGTGGCTGCTGCTGGTTTGGATATGACAAACTCAATATGTCCGCCCAAGGCTGCTGTGATGGCGTCACCGGTGGAGTCATATGTTATGTAGGACATGACGTCCTTGCTGACCCCCAGCTCTGCAATCAGGGCATCATAGGTAGCGATATCATCGCCCTTGGAGCCTCCAATCACTACCTTTGTGCCGCTCTTTGCTGCCTCGATAGCCTCATTGAAATCAGCATATTTTGTATGGCCGCCCTTGAAAACAAGCTGTTTATCCACTGCCATGATGGCCAGGATCCTAAAGTTGGAGGAGCGGTTCTTCGTGTTCTGCACCATAGGCATCAGGTCACCGCTATTAAAGGTCAAAAGGGTGTAATCCGCCTTCTTTCCCTTTGTATTGGCAACTTCATTCCTTCCTATCTCGCCGCTTCCGTCTGTCTTGTTAGTAACAATGATGGTCTGTCCATTGACCATGTTGTCCTTTGTCATAATGTCAGATATCATTCTCGTATAGATATCGCTGCCGCCGCCCGGACTGGAGGTAACAATCCAGTTAATATTATCCTTTGGCTCAAAGGGGCCGCTGCTGCTTCCCTCCCCGCATCCTGTCACAAGCGCCGCTGCCGCCATCAAGGCTGCTGTCAGTAAAATACTCCTTTTTTTCATTTTGTTAACCCTCCTAATATTATTATGATAAAGCCATCAGGCCTTTGCTGATCTGGATTTCTTCCAAACTGCTTTTATGACAGGTGTAAAGATAAATGCCAGGAAAATAAGCATCAGCACGCATGTGATTGGTCTTGTAAAGAAAATGTCCAGGCTGCCTCCGGAGATAATGAACGCCTTGCGCATATTGGATTCCAGAAGCTTTGCAAGTACAAAGGAAAGCAGCATAGGCGCCGTGGGGAACCCGCTTTTGGTAAGGATGTACCCCAGGACACCGGACAGGAACATTACAATCACACCATACATGGAATAGCTTGAGCTGTAGGAACCCACCACACACACCGTGATGATGATGGGTATCATGAACTTCACTGGTACGGACAGTATCTTTATCAAGAACGGAATCACGGCGATAGATACAATCAGGGTAAAGATATTGGACAGGAACAAGGATGCAATCAGCCCCCATGTAAACTCCGGTTCATTGGTAAACAGCAGCGGCCCTGGGTTCAGTCCCCACATCATAAGTCCGCCTAACAAAACAGCACCTGTTCCGCTTCCCGGGATTCCTAGGGCCAGCAATGGAGCAAATGCTCCTGCCGCCGCCGCATTATTTGCCGCCTCACTGGCAGCGATTCCCTCAATGGCGCCTGTCCCTAACTCCTCCTCGCTCTTAAACTTTTTCTGGGCCGCATACCCCATGAAAGCGCCTGTGGTTGCGCCTGCACCCGGAAGCACGCCCACAAATGTACCCATAAGTCCGGAGCGTATGGACGGTGGCAGGAGCCGTTTAAAATCATGTCTGGTCAAAAGGCTTCCCCGGATTGTCAGTTTCACATCCCTGTTTGCCTTTGTGTCCGCGCCTCTTTCCATTACCAGGTTAATGACCTGCGAAAATCCAACGGTTCCAATGATGAATGGTGTAAACGGAATACCGCCCAGCAGATACATACTGCCAAAATCATATCTTGGCGAACCGGACAGGGTATCCATCCCCATACTTGCCAGCAGGATTCCCAGCATGGTGATGACAACACCTTTTATGGGGTTCTCACCCACCAGCCAGCTGATGGACGTCATTGCAATAAACAGCAGGGCCGTCATCTCTGAAGGACCGAACTTAAGGCCCACATTAGCCAGGGCCGGGCCTGTAAATGTCAGGATGATGACACCGATGGTCCCTCCGATAAAAGAAGCCATATTAGCAGTAAAAAGCGCCTGGCCCGGCCGTTTCTTCTTGGCTGCCATGGGATAGCCGTCCATGGCCGTACAGATGGCCGGGGAGTCCCCGGGTATGTTCAGCAGGATGGCGCTGAATGCGCCGCCGTACATATTGGAATAATAGAGCGCTCCCAGCATGATGATTGCGGTAGTAGGGTTGAATTTATAGGTAAGGGGCAACAGCAGCGCAACACCTGCAAGGCTTCCGATACCGGGCATGGCGCCCACTATCAGTCCCAGGATGGCGCCCAGCATGGCGGCTCCTATGTTGCTGAACGTAAACAGGGTGGAAAAGCCTCCTAACAACAGTTCTATATTTTCCATTTTCGATTGCTCCTCTCCTATAATATGTAATCCAGCAGGCCCATGGGGAAATACACTCCCAGCCACAGGCGGAACACGCCCACGGAAATCGCCACACAGACAGCCAGTACAATCAGCGTATCCTTCCAGCTTGTATGTTCAAAAACCTTCAGCCACAATACGATGAACAGATAACAGCTTGGAAGAAGGCCGATGATATAACTTCCCACAATAATCCCCGCGCCTCCCGCAATTACTAAAAGTTCATTTTTCTCATATTCGGCAGACTCCTTATCCTTCAATGACTGAAAAAAAGAAACAATACTGGTCAGGAACATGATAATGGCCATGATGGCTGGGAAAAAGCCTGGCCGTGGACCATCAACATGGCTCCAGAAGCCTAATTGTGTGAAACCAATCACTGCAAATACCACTGCAAATGCAGCAAGCACCAGCGGTACAATCTGTTTCGTTCCTATCCTCTTCATATAAACCTCCCTTTTCTATCCATTATCCCCTCAGGTGGTTGGCCATCCTTGCCGCCATTTTCACTGCATTTTCAAATGCAGAAGTTTTTACAATCCCCTTGCCGGCTATATCATAGGCAGTCCCGTGTGCACAGGTGACAATAGGTGCCGGAAGTCCGCCGGCAATGGTAATCCCCTGGTCAAAGCCCTTTAGCTTCAGTGCAATCTGCCCCTGGTCATGGTACATGGTCACCACACCGTCAAAATCCCCGTTAAATGCCTTGATAAACAGGATATCAGATGGGAACGGGCCGTTGGCATCAATCCCCATTTCCCTGGCCTTTTCAATAACAGGCCCAATTACATCAATCTCTTCCCGTCCACATTTGCCGCCCTCACCGCAATGTGGATTAAGGGCCGCCAGGGCAAGCCTCGGCTTTTCAATTCCTGAATTCTTCAGGGACACATTAGCCAGGCGCACAGCCCTCATAATGGTTTCTTCCGTCAGGTTCTGGCTCACCATGCTGATAGGGATATGGCTGGTTGTCCGCGTGGTCCACAAATCCCCAAGGACATTGATTTCGCCAAAGGGGTCCGTGTGGTTAAACAGATGGGCCATGTAATGATGTTCACTTTCAAAGGGGCATCCGGCCTTTATCATGGCCTGCTTGTTTAACGGAGCAAAACAGAATCCATCGATTTTCCCTTCCTGATAAAGTTCAATAGCGGTCCTCAGCATATCCAGGCAGGCCTGTCCGCTTTTTATATGTATCTGTCCATAAGGCACTTCCTGGGGATTCAGATCCTTCTGGTCCAACACGGGTATTCCCTGATCCCAGTCCGCGTCCTCCACCTTTTCAATCACCTGCATGGGAATTTCCAGTCCACAGACACTGGCGCCCCGCTCAAATATCCTTACATCCCCAATCACAACCGGACGGCAGTATTCCTCATAAAACCCGGATGCTGCAAGCTTTGCTATGATTTCAGCACCCACCCCGGCCCCATCTCCCAGAAGTATTCCTAATATCGGTTTTCTGTTCATAAAATCATCCTTCCTTTTGATTTTTACTTTTGCTTTCATGTCAATATTATTAAGCAAATACCGTGCCAACTTTTTCAAAAGGAATGACCTGTTACAATTAATGTGTTTTTCCTCCTTAACTGCGTTGTGTATTCTGTATATTCCCATTGATTAAAACCAGAACACATATGTTACTTTTTTTGTTTTAATGTTTCAGCCTATATTTTTGTTTCTAAAATGTTTCATTCTGTTTTTTTGTTTAATTTTGTTTCATCCAGCAGATTGTACTTCTTCATTTTCCTCCACAGGGTGCTTTTATCAATCTTGAGATAGGCCGCTGTCCTGGTACGGTTATGGTCAAACCGCTCCAGTGCCTCAACCAAGGCCTGGCGCTCCGCAACCTTAAGGCCGGTATCCTTCTGCTTCCCGCCTGCCCCGTCCTCATCCCCAGGTATGCCGGGAAGCGCCTGCCTTACCTCCCCGGCCCCTGCCACAGGCCGCTCACAGAGAATGCAGATGCGCTCGCAGAAATTGCGTATCTCGCGTACATTTCCCGGCCAGTCATGACGCTTAAGCAATTCCATTCCCTCTTCCGATATCCTCTCCAGCACACATCCGGTCCGCTCATGCTCAAATCCCGTCATCTTCCTGACCAGATAGGGTATGTCCTGTCTTCGCTCCCTTAGAGGAGGTATATTAAGCTCCAGCACATCCAGACGGTACAAAAGGTCCCTGCGGAAATTCCCCCGTTCCACCTCCTGTCTTAAATTCCTGTTGGTGGCACAGATGACCCTTACATCAATGGGAATCACCGTGTCATTCCCCAGACGTATGATTTCCCTTTCCTGAAGCACCCGCAAAAGGCGGCTCTGAAGCTTTGGGGAAATATCACCGATTTCATCCAGGAAAATAGTCCCCCTGTGTGCAATCTCGAAAAACCCCATCTTCCCGCCCCTGGCCGCCCCGGTAAATGCACCTTCCACATAGCCGAACAGTTCACTCTCCAGCAGATTCTCGGGAAGGGCTGCACAGTTAATGGCCACAAAGGGGTTCTTGCGCCTGGGGCTGGAGTTGTGGATGCTCTGTGCAAACAGCTCCTTTCCGGTGCCTGTCTCCCCGTGGATCAGGATATTGGAATCAGCATAGCTGTATTTTTCAGCGGTTTTAATCAGGTTCCCCATCACAGGGCTTTTATATAAGATTTGTGTAAAATCATACTTAGCCGTAAATCCCGTGGAATATATCCGTTTTCGCAGCTTCCCTTCCTCCGCCTGGATCTGTTCCGTCCCCTGGAAGGTGATGACCGCCCCAAAATCCTGGGACTCGCCTGAAACAGGAACGCAGTTCACCATGACCGGGCGGCTTGAACAGTCACAGACTTCCGAGAGTATCTTCTTCTTTTGATGTATGACCTCCTCAATCCTGATGCCGGGAAATACCTCCCTTATATCAGTTCCTGCCAAAGGCTCCTTGCGTTCTTTCATATAGGAATAGCAGCAGCTGTTGGCAAGGGTGATGATTCCTTTCCTGTTTACCGAAATGATTCCCTGAAAGGAATAGTTCATGATACTGGCTATCTCATCCCGCTTCTCCCGCTCATACACCGTAACGGCAGCCAATGCCAGGGCCTCCGTGATGGCCTGGTTCACCGCCTCCCTGCCAGAACGTATCATGACAGCCGGGACATCACACTGCTTTGCAATCCCTACCGTTGAATATCCCCCAACGATGACCTGGTTTCCGTCCTCCTTTGCCCGCAGGACAGCGGTCTTAAGCATTATCTCATCGTCTTCCGCATAGCAGCTTACCCTCAGGCCCGGGTATACCTGGTTCACCTGCTCCGCCCCATAGACCATGTTAAAGGCGCCCACCACTGCAATCCTCTTAACATCCCACTGATTCAGGCACATCTTAACCGCAGCCAGCACATCATAGCCGGTGGTTTTAAGTTCAACACATGGAATCTTCCTCCGTTTCAGGGTATGGGCAGTGAATCCCCTGGCAATGATTACATCCCCATCCACATGCTCCAGCTTATTATTGTAATAATCCTGCACCACCTGGTACCGGATGTCCTTTGATTCCGGCCGCTCACTGATGACCCGCTGTATCACCGGCAGTATGTTGGGATATGGTGCAAAAAATACAAGTTTAACCATAACACTCCTCCTGGCATTTTCATTTATTCTATCTTACGGATTGCAATAATGGAATTAAGAAGTTGCGAATATTGTAAAAATGCAATCATGCTGGATTTGCATTTTTGTGCCATCTCTTTTATCAGGCTGGTTTCTTTATGCATACTTACTGATTCTTCCTATTCATTTTCATGTATTTGTTACAAAAAACAGGATTGCTTTTTTCCATCCCCCTATTTGGCATGGGGATTGCTTTTATATTCTGGCAGGAAACATTGCAATGATCCGAAAAAAAATCAAAGGAGATTCGATCATGAGATTACTGGCAACTATGAAACGTTTTCCCGCAGGTGTTATGGTAATCCCCCTGCTGCTTGGATGTACCATGAATACGTTTTTTCCGGACGCCCTTGCCATTGGAGGATTCACCACGGGCCTGTTCAAGAACGGCGTGCCTACTTTAATCGGCCTGTTCCTGTTCTGCAGCGGCGCTACCATTGATGTGAAGATGGCCGGTGCCACTGTATGGAAGGGTGTTGTACTCACTGCACTTAAATTTTTCATCGGCTTTGGTTTAGGGCTTTTATTAAATGCCTTGTTTGGGGAAGCTGGTTTTCTCGGCCTGGCGCCTCTGGCCGTCATCGGTGCCGTAACCAACTCCAATGGCGTTATCTACGCGACACTGGCCGGGGAATATGGCGATGAGACAGATGTGGGGGCCACCTCCATCCTGGCGCTTAATGACGGTCCGTTCTTCACCATGATTGCACTGGGTGCGGCCGGAATGGGTAATTTCCCGGTCACGGACATCATAGCAAGCATCATTCCCATGGTAATCGGATTCATCATCGGCAACCTGGACCATGAATGGAGAAGAATACTGGCCACTGGTATGATCCTCCTTCCTCCCTTTAATGGTTTTGCCCTTGGAGCAGGTATGAATTTCGGTAACATCTTAAGCGCAGGCATCTCCGGCATTGTGCTGGGCTTGTTAACAGTCCTGGCCACCGGCCTGCTTTCCTTTTTCCTCTACAGCGCACTGCGCAGGAAGGCAGACCCCATGGGTGCGGCCATCGGAACCACGGCCGGCGTAGCCACCACCACGCCCACTGCCGTGGCTATGGCAGACCCCTCCTTCCAGCCCCAGGTAGAGACAGCTACTGCCCAGACAGCCGCTGCAGTAGTCATCACTGCCGTACTCTGCCCTCTGATGGTATCCTGGCTGGCCAAGGCCTCCAAAAGATGGAATGAATCCCATGGTATCATAGAGGCGGTCCCGGTCATGGAATCAGGCGCTATGTCAGTGGATTCCAACCCCCTGCCAGCGGACGCAGGCCCTCTGTCAGCGGAAACAGGCGCCAGCGTTTCCCGGCAGCCTTAAAACATGTTTGGGACAATGACAGATGGAGGTAATGAATACAAATGGAACGCATCGTATTAAAAGCTGATTTAATCCTGCAGGGCAGGGAACTGGCCCCCATGGAAAAAGGATTACTGATAATTGAAAATGGCCGCATCCAGGACATACTGCCTCAGTACAGCCTGGCAGATTGCCACATTGCAGATGCCCGTGAACTGTCCTTCCCCGGCCAGACCCTGATGCCGGGCATGATAGAGTGCCATAACCATCTCTGTATCGATGCCACACTGCCTGAACATCTGGAACTGCTGGCATGGAGCAGCGAATGCCAGCTTACCATTCTGGCCCTCAAAGGGCTTAAGGAAGACCTGATAAGCGGTGTCACCACGGCCAGATGTATGGGCGATAAGTATTATATTGATGTAATCATGAAAAAACTGATCGAGGACGGCAAGGTCATCGGCCCCAGGCTCCTGACCGCAGGCATCGGCATGAAAGGCAGCCATGGCGCGGGGTACATCGGAAGCCCTCACTGTGGAACAGAAGAAATCAGGAATACCTGCCGCCAGAACCTGAAAAAGGGTGTTGACCTGCTGAAACTTTTTGTAACCCCAGGCGTCCCTGACCCTGACTCATCCTTTGTCCCCAGTTTCTTAAGCCTGGAGGAAATATCCATGGCCGTCAGCGAAGGCGCACGGCTGGGGGTTCCTGTGGCCGCACACTGTATTGGCGGGCAGGGTCTTAAAGACTGTATTGACGGAGGGGTGAAGGTGATTGAGCATATGTATATGGCCACGGAACAGGATGTGGAATGGCTGGCTGCCTCTGACTGTATAGTGGATCTGACCTCCGGTATTTTCCTGGATTCCAGCCGCGAGTCATTCCTGTCCCCTGCCAATGCAGAAAAAATCCGGCGCAACCGCCCACGCGTACGGGAAAATATTACCCGCATCATCCGCGCCGGGCTTCCCTTTGTCCTTGGCACGGATGCCTACCATGGCTATCTTTACCGTGAAGTGGAGTATGCAGTGGAACTGGGCTCTGATACGGTGACAGCCCTGCAGGGAGTTACTTCCCATGCCGCCGATGTCTGTGGTCTGGGACATAGGCTTGGGCACCTGTCCACCGGCATGGATGCGGATATCATCGCTGTAAACGGCAATCCCCTGGAAGACGTATCCTGTCTGTCACAGGTTGGTTTTGTGATGAAGGAAGGGTCTGTCTTTAAGCAGATGTAATTGGGTCTTACAGTATCCATAATGTAAAAAATAACCTCAGATGGTTGGTATTCAGCATGAACCAACCATCTGAGGTTATTTATCCTAAACTTCCATACTATGCCAGAATTCCTCTGATATACATAGCCAGTTCCTCATCTTTGCACTGTCCAAAGAAGAGCTCCGGGAATTTCTCTCCGGAAAAGGCCCCTTTCACAAGCTCCGAATCTAGTCCATTGAAGATTTCCACCAGATTTTCCTTAAATGTAACTTTCCTTACCTCATCCAGAATCTTTTTGTTCCTCTGTTCCGGCACTGCCCTCTCCCTTGGATATCCTTGTCCGGATGGCTCACAGAATAATTTCTCAAAAATATATTCCAAATTCAGGTCTCCGCCCCAGCCAAACCCTTTTGCGAAAGGAAGGGCAATGGCATTTCCATCATTAATCTGAGCAAATGTATATGCATCCAGCGCATCTTCCACATGTCCACAGATAACTCCAGGAAAGGAATTACAGGCCAGCATGGCCCCTTCGCCTGTTCCGCAGCCGGTAATCACGTAATCAGCCGCACCGCTGTTAAGAAGGGCTGCTGTCAGGATGCCTGCCTGAACATAGGTCAACTGTACCCGGTCATCCGCTGTATACATGCCATAGTTGTCCACTTCATAACCATAATGGTCAGCCACCTTCTTTAATGCGTTATAAATCACTTCGTTTTTCGCTGCCTGACTGTTTTCATTGATAAGCGCTATTCTCATATTTTACCTCTCACTTGATTTCTTCTTCCAAACGTTCCTTAATCCTGCCTATGCTTAACCCATACTCTTCCAACAGGGCTTCTGGCTTACCGGACTGGCCAAACCTGTCAAGAATACCGATTTTAACCACTTTCCTGCGGCCTTCCACCACATCCATGACAGCATCGCCCAATCCTCCGATGATACTGTGTTCCTCTACCGTAACAAGCCTTGGACATTTACAAGCATAATGCTCAATGCATTCTCTGTCAATCGGTTTTATTGTATGTATATTAATGACTGCAATTGAATACCCATCCTGCTCCAAAGCATCCACTGCATCCAGTACGTTTGACAATATGACCCCTGTAGTAAAAATGGCCATATCAGTTCCATCCCGTAACACATTCGCTTTTCCCACCTCAAAGGGACTTTCATCAAAAACCCGGCTGGGCAGCCTGGCAAGCCTGAGATATACAGGCCCCTCGATTTGAGCAGCAGCCTCAACAGCCTTGCGTGTCTCCTTTGCATCACAGGGTGATAGGATAGTCATACCCGGAATCACCCTCATTAAGGCGATATCTTCGATAGACTCATGGCTTCCCCCATCCTCACCCAATGTGATACCTGCATGTGTCATCCCCAATTTTACATTAAGTCCCGGATAGGCAATTCCGTTTCTCACCTGTTCAAATGCCCGCCCTGCCCCAAAGATTGCAAATGTACTGCAGAAAGGGATATACCCCATCATAGACAGCCCGGCTCCCATGTCCATCATATTTGCCTCCGCAATACCTGCATTGAAAAAACGCTCCGGAAACTTCCTTTCAAAGGTTGCAGTCATGGTTGCATGTGCTAAATCCGCATCCAATACAACAACTTTCTCATTTTTCTCCCCTAAAGCGGCCAAAGCTTCACCATAAGCTACCCTTGTTGAAATCATTTCATGCATCATACCACCTCCTTAGACAACTCTTCCAAAGCCAGCTTTGTTTCTTCAGCATTGGGCGCCTTACCATGCCATCCAACCTGATTTTCCATGAACGATACACCTTTGCCTTTGGTTGTATGCGCAATAATACATTTTGGTTTTCCAGTGATAGTCTTAAGATATAGGCTTCCCACCACCTGCTCTATATCATTTCCATCCGGAAGTTCTATTACATTGAGTCCAAAGCTTTCCATTTTGCGATGTAAATCACCAAGAGGCATTACTTCATCATTCTGTCCATCAATCTGCAGTCCGTTATTGTCAATCACAATTGTCAGGTTATCTAAATGATATTTGGCTGCCGCCATACATGCTTCCCATACCAGGCCTTCCTGTATTTCACCATCTCCAAGCATTGTGTATACTTTAATATCCTGCCCAGCCTTTTTAGCCCCCAATGCCATACCTACTGCAATGGATATCCCCTGTCCCAGTGAACCTGTGGATGCGTCCACACCAGGAACCTTCCTTGCATCGGGATGCCCCTGAAGCATACTATGTATCTGTCTGAAATTTCCGAACTCCTTTACATCAAAAAATCCTTTTTCTCCAAGAATTGCATAATAACAAGGGGCTGCATGTCCTTTACTTAATACAAACCTGTCGCGCATAGGGTCATCCGGATTTTTTGGGTCAACACGCATCACATGATAAATGCCAACCATCAATTCCACAGCCGATAAGGACCCTCCCGGATGTCCGCTGGACGCCTCTGCAATCATACTGATAATATCTTTCCTGACCCTATTACATAATAGTTTCAGATTTTTCACCTCATCCATAGCATTTCCTCTCCCTATGACGGAAAGCCATGTTACTACAGCATTATATTCTCCATATCGACATCAATAAGCGCCAGGTGTCTCAACACAAAAATCTCGCCTATCTGGGCATCCCTTTCTTTTATTGCGTGCAGGATATCCTCATGAGCCTTAATGGCATTATATGCATTATGTTCAATCCGGAACGTCTTCAGACGGAAGACCGATATCTTCTCATTTATCCTGTCATTCATGAATTGAAGCATTTTATTTTTTGCCATCTTTACAATCCGTGAATGAAATTGTTCATCGCACTCTGCCATGGTAACACTGTCTTTCCTTTTTACACCATCCAAATACCTATGATGAATCTTTTCCAGTTCATGAATCTCTTCATCTGTCCCACGTTCAACAGCCAGTTTGATTGCCAGCGGTTCAATTGCCTGACGGACTTCCATAAACTCCTTAAGCTTAACTTTATTTCTAGAGAACCAATTTACCAGTTCATCCTGTTCTTCCGCATCTTTCCTGATAATATAGGCGCCTTTTCCATGCTGGATTTCAATCAGCCCCTGGGCTTCCAATACCCGAAGCGCCTCCCTGACCGTCCCTCTGCCTACAGAAAGTTCTTCGCACAGGCGTTTTTCCGTAAAAAGCTTCTCTCCAATCCGGCTTTTATCTGACCGGATATAATCCATCAGATAATCCGTGGTTTTTTGAACAGTTGAAGATTTTTCTTCCATTATGATGTTTCTCCTCCCCCTCCCGGAAAAGGATTCCAGGAAGTATCTTATCCTTTATATAATGCTTTAGTCTTAAAAACTTCAGAAATCATTGCCGAATCCGCTTCATCGTCAATCGCAGCTTCCATCCTCTTTTCATACTCCATATTGAGCAGGGCCTGATTTAAAACAAGATCTATATCTTTTTCCGAAACCACAAGTACACCGTCACTGTCCCCAAACACATAATCTCCTGATGATACCACCACCCCGCCGCAAGTCACAGGAACATCCAGGTCACGTTCTACCACCCTGCAGTTTCTTGGAGCCGGCATTATGGCAGCTCCCTTTGTAAATTGAGGGATTCCCATTTCCTTAATCGTTTCAACATCTCTGGTGTATCCATCAATAATCAGTCCATTGAGCTGATGATTTCCCAGAAAATGCATGATATTCTCACCACATATGTTTGCATCGGATGGAACATTCCACACCATCACCTCACCTGGCCTGCACCTTTCAATTATCTCAAACTGGTTCATCTCCTTATCCGGCGGAACCACATATGTAAACTGCGCTGTCCTGGCCCTGCCAAAAATCCTCATACCTGGTTTTGTAGGATAAACCCCTTTCATCCAGCATCCAACCTGATGCTGAACCATAGCATCCGTCACTGCTCCTGTTTCAATTTCACGAAAGATCCCTAACCTTTCCTGTTCGGTCATCTTTTAATCCGCCCCTCTCTATTTTACTTTATAATCTGGTTTCTGTTAATATCTATTTTCTTAAGATGCCCATATACCTCCCTCATCTGTTCCGAATTATAGCCTGCTTTTATGGCTTCCTCCAGCTCCTTTTCCCATACCATGTTAAGTCTGGCCTGTTCCAACACAATATCTGCATACTCCCACGGCACCACCATAACGCCATTGGCATCCCCGCAGATATAATCCCCAGGTCTGACCACAGCGCCTCCTACGGTTACAGGAACATTAACCGTCTTCTTTGTAGGCCTGAAGTTGACTGGTGCAGAATAGGCTGCCGGCCCCTTTGAAAAAACGCACCCTCCAATTTCTTCTATCTCATTAATATCCCTTATCTTCCCCTCAAGCACAATCCCATTAAGTCCATGACCCTTTATGAAATGAAAAATATTTTCTCCCATGATGTTGGCATCCATATCTACATTCCATACCAGGACATCACCCGGCTCCCCCATTTCTATTATTTCATAAGGCGTCAGTATTTCCTCTGGGTCGGATACCGTTTCAAACCTTGCAGTAACCGCACGTCCATATATTTTTGCTTTCTTACTGACCGGAAAGATTCCCTGCATCCATGCCCCAATCTTAAAACAGATAAGCGCATCTGTAATGCACCCAGGGTCTACTTCCTCAAAAATTTTTAACCGTTCTTCATTTGTCATTTTCTTTTCCTCACTTCATGGATTTTTTAATATATTGCACTGAGAGCAGAAGCACAATCGCCGCCATTACCACTGCTCCAGCAGAACCATAACCAAACTTCAGGCTTTTAATGCCATAGGTGTAAATAAATTGTGTGATTGTTGCCGTTGTATTAGCAGGTCCTCCTCCGGTAAGGATATTAATCTTATCAAACATCCTAAAGGAATCAATGGTCCTAAGCAGAAGGCACAGTACAACCGCACCACTGATACAAGGCATCGTAATATAACGGAATTCATGCCATCCATTCGCACCATCTATTTTTGCCGCTTCGTAAAGTGTCTGCGGCACGGTCTGTAAGGAAGCATAAATCAGAAGAAACACAAATGGCATACACTGCCATACGTCAATCAGAATGATGATGGGCATTGCTGTCCGTGTATCAAAGAACCAGTTAAACACAGGGATATGCATGAATCTGAGGAACTCATTTATGATTCCATAATTATTGGACAGCATGATTTTCCATATAAGTGCTGCAGTGACTGGCGGGAGAAGATTAGGAAGCAATAGGATGGTCCGCATGGTTTTCTTAAAATGCCTCAGACCATTTACATACACTGCCACACCGATGCCTGCCGCTGTTTCCAGAAGCGTACACGCCACGGTGAATTTTATGGTATTAATGACTGCCCGGATAAAATACGGATTCCTGGCCAAGTCAGCATAATTTTTTAAACCTATAAAACTCATTCCATCCTTTGAGATATAATAAAAGTTAGTCAGAGAATAGTACAGTGTGTATACTAACGGATATATACTCAGAACTGTCAAGATGACGAATGTAGGTGATTCCATCAATATGGCAAACGTTTTTCGTGAAATGCTTTTTTTCTCCAGCATACTTCTCCCTCTTTGTTAATTATCCATAATCTGTTCACAGGCAGTCTGTGCATCCTTAAGTGCATCATCTACAGATTTAGCCCCCTGGACCGCATTGTCAAGCTCTGTCCCCAATGTCACCGTAATCTCTGTCCACTGTCTAATCCTTGGCCTGTAAACAGCCTCTTTCAGTGCCTGGTATACATACTCCAGATTAGGGCTTTGTGCTATGATATCCGGATTTTCGTATACACTGGTCCTGGTAGGGACACCCCCATACTGTACGGAATCCATCTGCTGCCCGGCATCTGTTATGTATTTGATAAACTCCAAAGCCAATTCCCTATTCTGCGAATTTTCCGGAATGCCAAGATACCACAATCCATATATGCTGGATGGATATTCAGGATCATTTTCCCCTACTTTTTTAGGAATCATATTAAAAGCACTTGTATCATTTTCTAATGGTGTATACCAACCTGGCCAGTCAAGACTCATTGCACCGTTTCCAGACTGTACGGACGCCACAATATCATCCTTATCCATGATGGTTCCGTATTCCTTAAGGGTCATATAAAATTCCAGAGCCTTCTTAAACTCAGGAGTATTTATGGTCACATTGTTATTTTCATCCAGCACCTGCCCCCCATGTGCAAGAAGGATCGGATAAATATCGGTCAGGATATTCTCTCCAGCCTGGGCCCTCAATAGATATCCTTCCTTTCCAGACTCCTTTGCCTTTTTTGCCACTTCCAGGATGCCTTCCCAGGTATCAGGTGTTTTCTCATAACCTAAATCCTTTAATACCTGCTTATTATAGAACTGGACCATAACATTTCCATAAAATGGAACACCATATACATTCCCGCCATCGTCTAATCCGCCCTTGGTGGCCAACTCAATAAAATCCGGATCCAGGCTATAGCCCATCTCACTCATATTGACGATTGTTCCATTTTCAAGAAACTCTGACAACCAGCTTCCATCAATCATAAGAACATCATATGTTCCTTCACTATTCTGGGAATCCAGCGCAATCTTCTGGTACATATCTGTAAATCCCAAATCAAGGAATTCAAATTCACAATCATGTTCTTCTGCAAACGCAGGTGCAAGGTTTTTCATAACATCTGTATAGGAACCGGCTCTTAGCACAAGGGTGAGTTTCGCTTTTTCTTTTTCTCCCTCCTGTGTACCTGCATCCACCGATTGGCCTGCTGCCTGTTCTGTAGATTTCCTCTCTTCCTTTGGAGCTTTGCCAGATGCACATCCTGTCATGATTCCAGTTGCCAGCATTGTCCCCACAATTGCCATAGCTGCTAATCTCTTTCTCATAATCAACATTTGTAACTCCCTTCTTTTGTTTTAATACAGTAAAAATCCACAATAGTAACTTAAGCTCCTTACATGCTCCTGCCATCCCCCCTTCCTATTCTTTTACAGCTCCGCTGCTTAGACCAGATATCAGATACTTTTGAGCAAAAGTTATAAATACCGCCATCGGCAGTAATGATACGATGCCCCCCGCAGCAACCAGTCCAAACTGTGTGACATTATCTTCTGTGTTGAGAATGGATAACGCAATCGGTACCGTATATTCTTTTGACCTTTGAATAAAGATTACTGAATATGTATACTCATTCCAGGCGTATATGAACGATAACATTGAGATAGCCGCAATACCAGGCAACACCAAAGGTAATACCACCTTTCTGAAAAGCTGCCATTCTGTTGCGCCATCTATCTGGGCACTCTCTTCAATTTCTACTGAAAGATCCTGAAAAAAGCTGATAATAAACCATACGGTTAATGGTATGTTGATAAAAACACATGCACTTATAACCGGCATTAAAGAGGTCAGCATCTTTGTCTTAGAAAACAAAATATACAGAGGGATTGCAAATGATATCGGTGGAAGTACTCGGACCAGGAGAATCCAATATGTCATCAACCTTTTTGTCTTTATCTTAAACCTGGACCTTGCCAGGATATAAGCACAGGTCAGTCCGCATGCCAATGAAATGCAAAGGGAAATCAAAGTAGTAACCGCACTGTTTTTTAATGCAATCCCAAAATTCTTCTTAATGAATAAATTAGAAAAATGTTCCAATGTAATCTGCTTGGGAAATAGGGATATCTTTCCTACTAATTCATCCATCGGACGTATGGCAAGGCCCAACATCCACAAGATAGGAAACAGGGTAATTATCAAAAGAAAAACCCCAATACAAAATTGTATGATAACATTTGCTCGTTTCTTCATCTGTCTCCTCCCATTATTGTATTATGACTTTTAATTCTATCCAATGTGTTCATACATTCTTTTATATATTTTATACATTATTTTTATATTTTTGTCAATATATTAGGTTATTTTACTTATAGCCATAATCATTTTCGTGATTTTTAACAATGAATATAAAAATTTTATGTTTCCCTATGCGAAACCTATTGTCATACAAAAATGGCTATAAGCACCAATATCTGGTGACTTATAGCCATTTTACCTTAATCCATTTTTCTTATATTAATATACAATCCAGATTCTCCCCCTCCACAAAATAACCAAAAAGGAAAGATATCCTGCCCCAACAAACATGTCCTCTGTTAATTCAGTATCAGCCCTTACCGAAGCCCCATCCCAGCCTTCAGCATCCGGAACATCCTGTCAGCCGCGCTCACATACAGCTCTTCGGACCGCCCAAGGGCCTCCTCCAGTTCCATGGCGCCATTAATGGTAGTCATGATACTGTCCACGCCATAGTCAAAGATGGTCTCCGCCTTCTGCCCCATGCCGCCCACAATTGCAACCACAGGTATCCCGCGTTCCTTGCAGCGCTGTCCGATTCCGCTGGGCACCTTGCCAAAGGCGGACTGCCAGTCCATCCTGCCTTCCCCGGTCACCACCAGGTCCACGCCCTCTAACAGTTCATTAAAATGCACCAGATCCAGGACCGTGTCAATACCGGACTTCAGGGTGGCCTTCAGGAACACGCAGAAGGCTGCTCCCAATCCACCGGCAGCGCCGGAACCAGGAATCCTATCCACATCCACACCCAGTTTTTCCTTAATCAAAGCAGCATACTGAATCATGCCGCCTTCCATGATATCAAGGATTTCGGGCGTGCCGCCTTTCTGCCTGCCAAAGGTATAAGTGGCCCCGTCCGGCCCTGTAAGCGGATTCGTCACATCGCACATGACCGTGAACCTGGCCTGGGACACGGCTGGATGCATTCCGCTCACATCGATATCAGCCACCTTCATAAGGTCCTCTCCCCTTCCCTCCAGTTCATGGCCCTGGGCATCCAGGAACTTCACCCCAAGGGCGCGCATGGCCCCCATGCCGCCGTCATTGGTGGCGCTTCCCCCAATGGCAATGGATATCTTCCTGTATCCCCTGTCCAGGGCGTCCTTAATCAGTTCCCCTGTGCCGTAGGTGGTTGTGTCCAGTGGATTGCGCTTCTCGGCAGGAACCATGGGAAGGCCGGAAGCCGCTGCCATCTCGATGATGGCGCTGTCCCCTTCGAATTCCCCGTAAAAGGATTCGCACTCCTCCATCAGAGGTCCGTGGACCACAAGCCTGCGGTATGTCCCGTTCAGGGCCGAGATGACCGCGTCAATGGTTCCCTCCCCTCCGTCAGCCACCGGTACCCCGGCTGTCTCGCAGCCAGGGAAGATGCGGCCCGCGGATTCCTCCAGCAGGGCCGTGATCCGCTCAGATGATAAGGTTCCCTTAAATGAATCAGATGCAAATAAAAATTTCATGTTCCGCCTCCCAAATAGTAGTATGTCATAACGGTTTCCTTATCTACTATTTTAGCCGCCCCAGGACCCGGCGTCAATGTTCCCCAGAACAATCATTTTTCATTTTTTATGTTCTACAAGACTTCCTCCATCCCGTCCTTCACATCCCTGAAGAAAAGCATTGCCATATAAAACACCGTTGACTGGCTCACAAGCCGCACATCATATCCAGTCAGCTCCTCCAGCCGCTTCAGCCTGTAGGTCAGCGTATTCTTGTGTACATGGAGTTTTTCCGATGCCGCCTTGAGCGAACCTTCCGATTCGAAATATGCTTCCAGAAGCCCCATCCACTGGCACAGTTCCTCATATCCGCATTTTTTGAATAACTTATGTATATACTCGGCCTTCACCCCATCCCCCAGGTCCTCCGTAAACAGTTCCAGGGTAACGCTGTCATATGCAAGGATGTCTTTTTTTGCCAGGCCCGCGGAGCGCCATGCCTTATTGGCCTGTCCATAGGCTACGTGGATGTCCTCCGCCCTTCCGTCAATCCCCACCACCATGCGGATATTGAACTTTTTAAAAACCGCTGTGCGGATACGCCCGGCCAGCTGTTCCATCTGGCGGTCCGGGCATTTCTTTACCAGTATGATCTGCCTGCCGCCGCTTCTTAGCACAAGGCTTCCCCTGCCTGCAAGGGAGGCGGCCTCCCGTTCCACCTGCTCCAGCAGTTTCTGTCCTGAGGCAGTGGATGCATACTCCTCCAGCTCCCTGGCGCTGGCAACCATGACGCGCCTGGGCACCGCAATGTCAATGCCAAGGGCAAATCCCCTCTCCTCCAAAATCCTGGGCTGCATCAGGCCGCTGCCAATGACCCAGTCCTCCAAAAACCGGTTTAAGACCCGCTGGCCCATACGGCGTTCATCCTGTTCTGCATTTTCCCGTATCAGGATCTCCACCATCTTCTTCACAACCTGGCCATAGCCCACCACCTCGCCGTACAGGCCTGTGATCCCAATGACGCCCACAATGCTCCCGCCATGGGTAATGGGCAGGTTCAGGCCCGGCCGGGACGTGGACGTGGCGTGTTCCGCCTCCACATACAGCTCCGGCAGATGTTCCCCGATTAATTTCCTGGCGCCTTCATGCAGACTGCCGATCCTGGTCTCATCCGTGCTGGCAATCACATACCCCCTGCGGTCCATCATGTTGATGTTCTGTCCCACCACGGCCCCTACTTCCTCCACGATGGACTGGGCGCCCTGCCTAGACAGCTTAAGCCCGCTCTCCATTTCCAATTCATATTGTTCCATACGCCTGCCCCCGGACATACAAAAATCTTAATTGCCAAAACGGCTGCGCCTGAAGTCTCCAGACGCAGCCCCTTATCCTTTTGTTTCTGTAAATGTGTATTCCGCAGATCTTACCTATTTGTAAATCGGATACTTGTCGCAGAGTTTTGTGACCTCGCTCCTGATGTAATCAGCCTGGTTCTCAAAATCCGTGGCTGCCAGCCAGATGCACTCTGCAATCTTAGGCATATCCTCTTCCTTCAGTCCCCTGGTGGTGATGGCCGGTGTTCCGATGCGCACGCCGGATGTCACAAACGGGCTTCTGGGGTCATTAGGAACCGTGTTCTTGTTCAGTGTGATGAATACCTCGTCACAGCGGTTCTGCAGTTCCTTGCCGGATACATCCATGCCCCGCAGGTCCACTAACATCAGATGGTTGTCCGTGCCGCCTGTAAGCAGCTTGAAGCCCTGTTTCTGAAGCGCCTCTGCCAGCGCCTTTGCATTCAGTACCACCTGGTGCTGGTATTCCTTGAACTCGGGCTTAAGGGCCTCGCCAAAGCAGATGGCCTTGCCTGCTATTACATGCTCCAGAGGGCCGCCCTGGGTTCCCGGGAATATGGCCTTGTTGAAATTGAACTTCTCAGCAGCCTCCTTGTTGGCCAGTATCATGCCGCCCCTTGGCCCCCTCAGGGTCTTGTGGGTGGTGGTGGTCACGACATCCGCATACGGGATGGGGCTTGGATGCTCACCAGCGGCAACCAGTCCTGCAATGTGCGCCATATCCACCATGAGATATGCGCCTACCTGGTCGGCAATCTCACGGAATCTCTTAAAATCAATGGTTCTCGCATATGCGCTGGCGCCTGCGACAATGAGCTTTGGCTTTGCCTCTTTGGCAATCCTCTCCAATTCGTCATAGTCTATGTATCCCTCATCATCCACGCCGTAAGGTACGATATTGAAGTAAAGGCCGGAAAAGTTAACTGGGCTTCCGTGTGTCAGATGGCCGCCGTGGTCCAGGTTCATGCCCATCACGGTGTCCCCTGGTTTTAACATGGCCACGAATACAGCCATATTGGCCTGGGCGCCTGAATGCGGCTGCACATTGGCATAATCACATCCAAACAGCTTCTTGGCGCGCTCGATGGCCATGGTCTCCACCACGTCCACGCACTGGCATCCGCCGTAATAACGCTTTCCTGAATACCCTTCCGCATACTTATTGGTAAGCACGGTACCCATAGCCATCATGACCGGCTCTGATACGATATTCTCAGATGCAATCAGTTCCAGGTTGCGTCTCTGACGCGCGCATTCGGCCTGGATGGCCTCGCCCACTTCCTTGTCATATCCGGTGATAAAATCCATTACTTCATTAACCATTGGTCTTACCTCTTCCTTTCGTTTTAACATATTAACGTGACAGCCTTTTGGTGCTGATTATAACCTATATAGTAACAAAAAGCAAGACATTGAATCAACAGCGCCAGCACAAATCCGGCAGCACAAATCCAGAGGCACAAATCCGGCTCATCCGCAACAGTCCATGTCAATCCGGCTAACTGCGGATCAATATAAACCATATTGCCCTGAAACCAGTTCCCAAAGTCCCTTGCGGACAAGTCTTTCCCTGGGAACCCTGAATGTGACTGTCACCACCCCGGGCGCCCGTCCAATCTCGATTGCCCCGGATATAGTAACCCTGTTCTGCACCTCAGGAACACTCATATCAAACAGTCCGGCTGCCATCCATATCCAGAAGAATAGAAGAATATCCATGCATCTGTGGCAGCGCCGCCAATCGGCCGGCCGGCTGGTCCGCAGTATTTCCGGAAACCGTGCGTTAAAATTTTGTTATCTTTTATCAGATTGGAAAAATAAGAATTGTTCATAATTTTTCCACTTAACCCCTTTGTTTTAGGGCTTTCTCAGATAAAAAACTGACAATTCCCCATCCATATTCTTAATAATTCCGTAATAAACATAGTACTTTCTTTATATTTTGGACACAATTTGGTCACAATTATAGTCTATTATCAATCTCGTTCCAGAAATTTACGTTTTATGGAAAACCTCATCGGGAGGTTTTCAGAGGAGAGGAGAACTATTATGAAGAAATCTATCGCAAAATCCATGACAGCCGTTATGGCAGCAGCAATGATCGCAGCAGGCCTGACTGCTTGTGGCGGTTCTGACAACAAGGCAGAGACCACCACAACTGTTGAGACCACTGTAGCTGCTACAGAGGAAACCACCACAGCAGAGGCTTCTGAAGAAGAGACAACTGTTGCTGAGGAAACAAGCGAGGAAGCTGATGCAGAAGCTGCCACAGAAGAGGCTGCTGATGCTGAGGAATCCAAGGAGGCTGATGCTTCTGAGGAAGAATCCACCGAGGCTGCTGATGCTGCCGTTGCTCCTGTAGAGGAGTCAACCGAGGCTGCTGAATAATCAGTACCAGGTAAATGGAAAAGGCCGGGGCGTTTTCGCTTGCCCCGGCCTTTTATGATTCCTCCATCTCCCGGATTTCCGGTCCGGGATAATGACAAATGTCATCCCATCCATGACAATCAACATCTATACCATCTCCCTCAAAAAGGCTATAATCATTATAACAGAAAGGGGGATGCCCAATGAATTCCAATGAATTTTACAATGAATTAAAGCAGCTCACAACGCTTGGTTACCTGGAACAGGCCCAGCTGGAACGTATTCAGGATGAATACATAAAGACCAGGAAGGAACACCATAACGCCTTTCTGATATTTGCCCTGATAGGCGTGGTCTTCATCGGCGCAGGCGTAATATCCCTGTTTGCCTATAACTGGTCCATGTTTTCCAGGGAAATGAAAGCATTCATCGCCTTCCTTCCCCTGCTGGGCGTCCAGGTACTTCTTTTCCTGAAAATCCGCGCCCAGGCTTCCGAGGTGTGGATCCAATCCCTGTCACTGGCACTTGGCATTGCCTTCTTATCTGCACTTGGGCTGATATATCAGGCGTACCAGATTTCCTACAGCCTCCAGTCCATGCTGCTGACCGGTTTTGTGCTCATGCTGCCCGTGGTGTACCTGCTGGACGGATACTATCTGGCCCTCTTATATATGGCGGGAATCTGCTGGACCGGATGGAACAGCGACTACATCCTTCTGGCATCCCTCCTGCTTCCCTATTATATAAAATGTGTCAGGAAGGACGGGGCCTGCCGTCTGCTGTCCCTGTGCTTTTTTATCTGGATGCTGTATCTGGCAATCCTGTATGTGCCCTATGGCGCCTTTTACGCCTGTATCCTTATCCTCCTGATTTACATGACCATTGAACGGCCGGCCCTTTATCCGGTGCTGGCAGGACGGATGTTATATGTCATGCTGTTCACAAAAGCTGTTTTCTATCTGTTCTTCAACAATTTTACAGAACTCTTTGGCTACGGAAGCCCTGACCCTTACTTCTACCACATGCAGGACCCCCTCTTATTGGCGCTGCTGGCAGGGGCTTTCATCCGGATCTATATCTTTTACACAAAAAAGGCCGGGAAGGCGCGGTTGGACCTCCTGCTGTCCGTTATCTTATGCGGGCTTCTGACAGCTGACCTGATGGTTTTCCCATATGCCTCCTTCCTTGCATATGAAATCCTTGTCAACCTCTGTCTCATTGCATTCAGCCTGTACAAACTGCTGCGGGGTATAAAATCCGCCAACCTGGCATCTGTCCGCCGTTACACGGCCGCCATCATACTGTATATCGTGTTAAAGGTATCCCTTGGCAATTACCAGCTGCTGGTCAAAGGGATTGTCTTCCTGATAGCGGGCCTGGCGTTCCTTGCCGTGAACTACAGGATGACCTTAAAGCTGAAGGGAGGGAACGTACATGAAAATACACCGCAATAAGATAATCCTGATTGTATCTGCATTGCAGCTTCTGATGCTTCTGGCTGTCATTGCCATGGTCTACGTGGTATCAGGCAACGGCCGGACCGTGACCCTGGAAATGACCGGTTATGACCCTTACGACGCCCTGCGGGGCCGCTATCTCCGGCTCAGCAACCCGGACAGCAGGGTTACACTGGAACCTGGTTCCATTGAACGCTACGAAAACAGGCGCGGAAACAGCATCCCTGTATATGTGGTCCTGGATACGGACCCGGACAGCGGTATATCAAGCTTTTCCTATGCATCCCTGGACCGCCCGGACAGCAGTACACCCTATATCAGATGCTCCTCCCGGTATCTGTGGTTATACGATGACGGGGCACAGGTTGCCATCCAACCGCGGATTGAACAGTATTACCTGAACGAACGGCATGCCGACGAGCTGGACCATTCCATTACCTGGGACAGCGATATCCGGCTTACGCTTAAGATATGGCGCGGTATGTATGTGGTGGATGGTCTTGTGGTTGATGGGCAGGCTTATTAGGAATGCATGACATATGTCTTTATGATGCAAATGGAGGTTTTCTTCTGATTCCATACGTTCCCTCCGTCCCTGTCTGCCCTATCTTTATTTCCTCACAGGCGTTCCAATACCACATGTCTTAAACGCTGTCTCCAGGTTTGAAACCATGATTTTATCCGTTTTATATTTTTCCCACATCCAGCTGTAGGTTTCAACCAGTTCAGCGCAGGGTGTCCCGGCCATTGCCTGAAGTGCGGTATGGGCCAGCCAGTAAGAGTCCCCCCGCATCAGCTGCCGGAACAATGGAATATAATCTGTTTTATCCGGGCATTTCCCCATGATATAGACAGCGGTCTTTCTGTCCCCGCAGCTATTCGCCTCATCCATGGCAAATCCGGCAATGTCCGCCGCCCTTTTACAGCCGCAGTCCCCCAGGAAATACAGAAGCCTTGTCTTATCCTGAATCCCGGTGCAGTATAAAAGCCTAATCATTTCCGGATAGTATCTGTCCTTATACTGCTCCGGCATTTTCCTTGCACAGGAAACAGCGGCCTGCTGTCTGTTCCCCCTCAGCTGTTTTTCAAACACCGCAAGGCCCCTTTCCGGTGACAGTTGGAAAAGAAGGGCGGTCTGCTTCCCGTCAATGTCCGCATCTTCCAGACCAGCCAGGAATTCGATTGTCTCCGGGTCCGCCTCCGTGAACCTGTAAAATGCGGTCAGGATCCCCTCTTTTTCCCGGGCCTCTGCTGCCTCAGAATAATCCTTAATAAGTTCTTTCTCAGTCTTAAGGCTGAGATATCCATAGGATGTCACATCATGGCCTGCCAGGATTTCCAGAAAAAAGTGCCCATACCATTCAAGGAACGTCATGCCTGTAAGGAACGGCCCGTATTCCGGTTCCAGGTTCCAGTCAATGTAAACCATTTTCCCGGCTTCGCTTCCCTTCCACATCAATAGGTTGTCATATGTGCATCCCTGGGTTCCAATCACAAGAAGGCCGGAACACACCTGCTTCATCATAGCATCGTATTCCTCATCGTCCGTGATTTCCTCTGCTTTCTTCATGGTTTTTGACCATTCAGCCATACACATGCTGCTGTCTATGAAAGCAGGCATCTCCTCCCTGTCCCCTTCACCGTAAGACCCCAGGTATTCCGTATGCCGTTCCAGTTCCTCCAGGGAATAAAGCCCGTAATAAGGACCCGCACCCCCATTTCCCACCTTTGTAAGGAAGAATACATATTCCTCAGGCAGGGTCAGATGATGCTGATTCTCAAACTGATGGACCGCATCCAGGGTAATGACCGGGTTCAGGCGGTATTTATGTTTGGCAGAACCAAAGACCTTATATCCCGCATCCTTTTTCCCGGCCATTTCCACCAGGTTCTTTATGTATGCGGCATGGGCATCTGAAAGCGGTTCGAAAGCTGAAGATGAGGTGTTAATGCCGGCTTTTTTAGGCACGCACTTTTTAATCCATTCCGATAATTTCATTCCTGTCATATCCTCCCTTGTTCTGGTTGTTCCTTAGTACCTTAATATCCTAATATTAAGTATATATCAATTCCTGTCCGTATACAAATGCCGGGGTTTCCATTCCCCATTTTCCTCTTTCCAAGCCACATCCCAGCTTCAAAGGGATTCCCATGTCATCCGGATGACGAAAGTGCTAAAAGCAGGGAATGGAACGCCTGTATCCCCGGATTCAGAAAACCCGTGAGGAAATCCCTCAAACCGGATTTCCTCACGGGCTGCCGCATATCATGGCACCTTCTGCCAACTGCTCCCTTAACCGTGGCACACTGCCGTGGGATGCGCGCCCATGGTCATGTGACCTTCCACATCGGCCAGCGGCCTTCATGGCTTTTATCTCAATGGAACTTCCAGTCCTTCACCACTATCTGAAGATTCCTGTTCCCATTATATTCATTTATCCCGGGGTAGTAGATGATATCCATGACCCTGCTGTTTCCTTTTTCCTCCATAAACAGGTCACCCTCTGTAAATACCACCCCGTTCATGGATACCCCCCGCTCATTGACCAGGCTCAGGCGCACCACATTCCGGTTCCTGCCCATGACGCTGGCGCTCCGTATCACCATGTCCTTCTGTGCAAACTGCGGTTTCTCATTGCCCTGTCCGTAAGGCTCCAGCAGTTCCAGTTCCTTCACAAATGACTCCGATATGTACTCAAAAGGCATGGCCACATCTATCCAGACCCTGGGGATGAAATCATCCTCCGTCAGACGCTCCCTGGCGTTCTCATTAAGACGGCGCCGGAACGCATCCACGTCTTCCTCCCTCAGGGAGAATCCCGCCGCCATGGGATGGCCTCCGAACTTGAGAAGCAGGTCCTTTACCTCCACCAGCGCATGGAACATGTGGTAAGCTTCAATGGAACGCCCTGAGCCCTTGGCACAGCCTTCTGCGCGTGTCAGGACAAAGGAAGGCTTGCCGTACCGTTCCCTCAGCCGCCCTGCCACAATCCCTGCCAGCGACTCGTGGCAGTCCGGCAGGAACACCACCAGAACCTTGTCATCCTGGTATAGTTCATCCACCATGGCCGCCGCATCGTCAATACCCGCCTGGGTCATGTCCTTTCTCTGGTCGTTAAGCTCCTTAAGCTCCTGGGCCATGCGGTCCGCCTCCATCTCATCCTCACAGAGCAGAAGCCCAAGGGCCAGCTTGGCGGTCTGAAGCCGTCCGCTGGCATTGAGACAGGGTCCGATGACAAAGCCGATGTGGTAGGCCGTAATTGAGTCCGATGCCAGGTTATTCTTCTCTATCAGCTTACGCAGTCCAAGATTGGATGTATGGCCCAGGCGGCAAAGCCCTTCCTTCACAATGATGCGGTTCTCGCCCTGGAGCTTCATCACATCCCCTACCGTTGCAATGGCCGCAACCTCAAGCATGTCCAGCCATTCCTCCGCAGGCACCCCGCATTCCTCAAACAGCACCTGTACCAGCTTGTAGGCCACCATGCCGCCGCATATGCCGGGAAATGGATACCTGCAGCCCCTCATCTTGGGATTCACAATGGCATCCGCAGGCGGTAGCACCTCGGTTCCCTGGCAGGAGTCCTCTGCATCTGCATCATTTCCATCCTGGCCGCCCGCATCATCTCCAGCGCCGCTGTTTCCGCTTTCCTCCACCAGTATGTCATGATGGTCCGTAACCACCACGGTCATCCCCAGTTCCTTTGCCCTGGCAATCTGGCTGACCGCCGCGATTCCGTTGTCGCAGGTGAGTATGGTATCAATGCCGTCCTCTGCCGCTGCCTCAATGATCATCTCATTAATCCCATACCCGTCCTTAATCCTGTCCGGTATCTCAAAATCCACATTGGCCCCAATCCGTTTCAGCGCCCGGTAGAGCAGATAGGTGGAGCAGACGCCGTCAATATCATAGTCCCCCACAATGCGGATGGGTTTCCCTTCCTGCACCTTGCCCCGCAGGATTCCCACCGCCTTTTCCATGTCCGGCAGCAGACGGGGGTCGTGCAGGTCTTTTACGGAGCCATGCAGGTAATGCCCGATGTCCTCCATTCCCTCAATTCCCCGGTTACGGATAATCCTTGCCGTTACCGGACTGATTCCATATGTCTCCGCAATTTTATTAAAATCCGCCTTTTTAGCGTGCAGCATCCATCTTGTCTGTGTCATGTCCCATCCTGTCCTTCTCTGTGTCAATCACAATTCCATCAATCATTCTGAATCAATATTTTCCTACACATCATTTTCCTCCTCCATCACAGAGGAGACAACAATCCCAGCCGCCATCCCTGCCAATGCAGGCACGACCCATCCCAGTCCGGCCCCATAACCCGGAAGATAGGTGGTTGCCTGGCTCAGGAAAGGTATGGTAACCTTACTCTGCTCCAGCGCATATACCACGCTGACAATCCCTGTGAGCAGGATGCTGCACGGGAACATGGATGGCCACCTCCTGGTCAGGGGTCCCAAAAATGCCAGCACAATCAGCACGATTGCCACCGGGTATATGGCGTTCAGCACTGGTTCCGATACGGTCAGTATCCGGTTCAGCCCCGCGCTGGATATCACCAGGCTGACAGCCGCAAACACAAATACCCACACCCTATATCCAATCACCGGGATTATGGTGGTAAAATACTGGCTGCAGCAGCTTAAAAGTCCCACGCATGTATTAAAGCACGCGATGAGGAAGATAACCCCCAGGATCATCATCCCTGCATTCCCAAACAGGCTGCCCGCCACATAGGTAAGTATCCTGGCTCCGTTCCTTGTATCGGCAGCCGCTGCACCCGCAGGCGCCCCAATGTGGGCCAGCGCCCCATAGACCAGGGCCAGAAGGATGCCGGCAATCACTCCCGCCTTTACGGTTTCCCTGACAACCGCGCCCTCCTGGTCCACGCCCTTGGCCCGGATATTGATGGCAATGATGATGCCGAAGTTAAGGGCGGCAATGGTATCCATGGTCTGATATCCTTCCAGAAAACCCTTGACCACCGGCCCTGCGCTGTAAACCGCCGCAGGCGCCCCATAGGGACCCATGGGCCATACCAGGCATCCGGTAAAAATCACCCCGATTAATATCAAAAGCGCGGGGCAGAGCACCTTCCCCAACCGATCCGTCAGCTTCTCAGGCCTGAAGGCCACTGCCATGGCCGCCATGAAGAAAAGGGCCGAATATCCAAACTGCGCCGCTGTCTGAAGGGTAAAACCCGTTCCTCCCACAAGCTGCCCCATCTCAAACCGCATCCCGGTCAGAATGGGAAGCACCGTCATCTCAAAGGAGGTGCTGGCCGTCCTTGGAATGGCCAGACACGGACCGATGGACAGGTAAATCAGCAGCGTGAACAGAAACGCGAAGGCAGGATGTACTTTCTTTGCCAGGCTGGGAAGCCCGCCGGAAAGCGCAACCGCCGCCACGCCCAATACAGGAAGCCCCACCGCGCTTATGAGGAACCCCTCCATTGCCCGCCATGTAAGGCTACCTGCCTGTGCCCCAAGAAAAGGCGGGAAAATCAGATTCCCCGCGCCAAAAAACATGGAAAATAATGTAAATCCAACAAGCAGCAGATTGTGCTTTGATAGTTTCTGTCTCATATGTACGTCCCCGCTCAATACAAAATAAGAGATAAGAGTTTATCCCCCGATTTCTCTTATCTCTTCCTTTCCCTATGATACCACAAAACAGGACATGTTTCAACACTAACACCACGTCCCTGCAGACACACGCATGCACGGCTCAGTCCCCTGGCCCGTCTTCATCCTGCCGTTCAAAATATCCGCGTATGTACCGGAACAGCGCTCTTTCCGGCTCGTTCTGGATCAGGTTCTTCCTGCGCACCAGGGCATTATAGCGGTACATCCGGGGATTCAGGGAATAATAGGCAACATTTTCCCTGTCACTGACACAGGACCTGGCAATGAACGTGACGCCAATCCCTTTTGCCACCATGGCCCGGGTGGCAATGATGCTGTTGGTCTCGCACATGGTACTTGGCTGGAACCCTGCGGATGCAAATATCCGGTCTGCCAGTTCCCTCAGAGTGGACCCTTTCTTGGACAGCATGAAATTCTCATCCTTAAATTCCCGGACCAGTTCTTCCCTGGTCAGATTTCCGGTCCGGTTACGCAGGCAGTAACCATGGGCCGCAGGCACTGCAAAAAGCACCTCTTCCTTCCGGAGAAGGGACACCTGTTCCCCTGCAAATGCATCCGCGCAGTTCAGCGCCATGACCGCACAGTCAATTCCCTCCTCCAGGATCATCCTTGTAAGCGTGGGCACATTGGATTCCGTAATCTCAATGGTAACCTGGGGAAACTCCTTCTTATAGACAGGTATGATCTCCGTCAGCATCCTCAGGCCGAACTGGGAAGTCACCCCAATGGTGATATGGCCTTTATGGTTCAGCCCCCGGATGTTATGGTACAGGTCCTTCTGAATCTGGATTACCTTCCTGGCAGCCTCCACATACAGTTCCCCTGCCGGGGTCAGCAGCAGTTCCCCCTTGGCCCGTATGAAAAGCGGTACCCCAATCTCCTGTTCCAGCCTGGACAGGTACTGGCTCAGGGAGGACTGGGATACATAAAGCTCTTCCGCCGCCTTTGTCATATTCTTTTTCCTGGCAATTGTCAGCACATAATTCAAATATTTTGTATCCAATGTAATCCCCTCCCGCACATCCATGATTGGATATATTTACTATTAGCAAATGTGATTGCTCCAATTATTTTTACATATTGGCCTGTTTCTCCTAACTGTATTATAATGAAAACCGTCAGAAAAACAAGAGTTTCAAGAAAAGGAGCAGATGATATGTTAAATAATACGCCGGTCATCACAGACATGAAAGTCATTCCCGTGGCTGGATATGACAGTATGGAAATGACCCTGAGCGGGGCGCACGCACCCTATTTTACGAGAAATATTGTAATCCTTGAAGACAACTCCGGCCATACGGGAATTGGGGAAATCCATGGCGGTGAATACACCTGTGAATGCCTGACCAGCTACATCCCCCTGGTAGTGGGGCAGGAAGTCGGTAAATACCGCTCCATTCTTGGAACCATCCACCGGGGAGGCAGGAAAGCGCCTGGGGATGACGGGGAAGGGATACAGACCCTGGACATCAGCAAACTCAAGTTCGTGGTCCAGGCAGAATGGGCCATTGAATGCGCTCTGCTAGACCTGCTTGGACAGCACCTGGGTGTTCCTGTGTGCGGGCTTCTGGCTGAAGGAAAGCAGCGCAGCCAGGTGGAAGTGCTGGGATACCTGTTCTATGTCTCAGATAAAGGCAAAACCAGCCTTCCTTACATAGATGAATCCAACAGCAGCGATTCCTGGTTCCGGATGAGACGCAGGGAGATGGTCAGCCATGAACAGATTGTGGAACAGGCCTGTTGCCTTCAGGAAAAATACGGATACCGCAACTTCAAACTGAAAGGCGGCGTATTCTCCGGTGAATATGAGATGGAAACCATACGCGCCTTAAAGAAACAGTTTCCAAACGGACGCATCAACATAGACCCCAACGGGGCATGGAGCCTTCAGGAGGCCATCGGACTGTGCCGGGATATGGGCCATATCCTGTCCTATGTGGAGGATCCCTGCGGACCTGAGGCAGGATTCTCCAGCCGTGAGATTATGGCTGAATTCAAGAATGCAACCCATATTCCGGTTGCCACCAATATGATTGCCACCAACTGGAGACAGTTTTACCACGCAGCCGCATTAAAATCCGTGGACATCGTGCTGGCAGACCCACATTTCTGGGGACTTGAAGGAAGCCTGCGCATGGCGGCGCTTTTAAATGACTGGGGACTTACCTGGGGAAGCCATTCCAACAACCATTTTGACATAACCCTTACCACCTTTGCCCATGTGGCCGCCGCCGCCCCCGGTTCCCCCCGGCTCCGGCCCGCAACAACGCCCC
>SKEY01000455.1_pt1 | contig 65169 bp, 55 predicted proteins | sample 4843871 | NCBI WGS metagenome assembly SKEY01 (sample SAMN11008797, study PRJNA524170) | human gut metagenome | biome: Human fecal sample; material: Feces; isolation source: fecal sample from pouch patient p36 | host: Homo sapiens | place: Israel: Tel-Aviv | collected 2016-12-04
ACACCATGAAAAAATGACAAAACAATAAGGCCGTAATCCAGCATAAATACTTGGGTTGCGGCCATTTTTAATCTGCTTTATCTGCAAAAGTCAGGATATTGTACTTATTTTGGCAAGTTTATTTTCCCATATTAAAAAGAAAAAGTCATGGTATTTTCTGGATATGGATATCCACATTTACCATGACTGTTCTAATTCATTTTTCTTATAAGAATAACTGATTTTCTTTTCTATCTGCACACGCTTTTTTCATTTTTAGTGATGCCAGTTTGACTTTTAGTTTACTAACTTTCCTGGCCTTTACAGGACAGTTCTCTACACACCGCATACAGGAAATACATTTGCTCTTGTCTGTTTTCCGAAGCTCCTGAGCAGAAATAGCCCCTACGGGACAGAGACGTGCACAAAGTCCACATTCTGTACACTGCTTACTTGCCTTTGGTTTCAGCGGTACTCCTTTATAGCTACGGTAGGGTTTCTTACCAGGTACCGTACTTCCTTCTTTTTCGTGTCCTGTCCTAATTTTTTCCACAAGCTTTATTGCAAACTGTTTTAATTCCTGTCTATCTTTTTTATCCGGTCTTTTTGTTGCAAACTGATGCATAATAGAGTGTTCTGCTACTGCTGATACTGCTCCCGTCACAAAGAAACCACATTTTTCTACTTGTTCCTTTAATTCTAAAAGCGTATCCTCATATGCTCGGTTTCCATATACTGCAACCAAGATAGCTGTAGCCTGATTCCCTTTCATTTTCTTCATACGCTCCAAAGCCGGCTCTGGTACCCTGCCTCCATAGGAAGGAACACCGAAAATACAAATATCCTCTTCTTTAAACGCTCTTACATTTTCTCCTGAGCTTTGCTTACTTAAATCAATTTCCCCATAATTTCCAAATTCTTTGGCCAGTATCTTTACAATTTTTTCTGTATTTCTTGTAGGGCTAAAATAAATGGCATATACACTCATAATAACGCTACCCCTTTCTGTTGTTTATAAATAAACAATTATACTGGTTTTCGACGAAAATTTCAACAAAAAAAGAGACTATCTTTTAATTTGATAGCCTCTTTCTCAAAATTTCATTAAGCTAATTTAGATTTTGCCAGTTCTGCTAATGTAGCGAATCCCTGTGCATCGTTGATTGCCATGTCAGCTAATACTTTTCTGTTCAGGTCAACGTTAGCCAGTTTTAATCCGTACATGAATTTGCTGTAGGATAAACCGTTCATTCTTGCAGCAGCATTGATACGAGCAATCCAAAGCTGTCTGAACTGACGTTTTCTCTGTTTTCTGCCTGCATACTGGCTTGTAAGAGCTCTCATTACAGACTGTTTTGCTACTCTGTACTGTTTAGAACGAGCGCCTCTGTAGCCCTTTGCCATTTTTAATACTCTATTGTGTTTTTTCTTAGCGTTTAAACCGCCTTTAATTCTTGCCATTCTTAATTTCCTCCTATAATTACAATTCTGTGACTTTCACCTTTACCTACAAGCAAATTACATGTAAGGTAAAATTTTCTTGATGCTCTTTACGTTTGTTGCGTCTGTCATAGCTGCTTTTCTAAGATTTCTCTTTCTCTTCTGAGATTTCTTTGTTAAGATATGGCTTTTGTAGGCTTTATTTCTTTTTAATTTACCTGTTCCTGTTGTTTTGAAGCGCTTTGCAGCGGCTTTTGTTGTTTTCATTTTTGGCATGTTTATGTCCTCCTTAAACTCTTTTTCTTATTAACGTTTTTCTGTCAAAAACATAGTCATGCTTCTGCCTTCTACCTTCGGTGCTTTTTCCACAACCGCAATGTCGGACAGAATCTCAGCGAACTTATCCAGGATATGTTTGCTGCTCTGCATATGTGCCATTTCTCTGCCCCTGAAACGCAGGGTGACTTTGACTTTATTTCCTTTTGTAAGGAACTTTCTGGCGTTGTTGACCTTTGTGTTCAAATCGTTTTCCTCAATATTTGGGGATAAACGCACTTCTTTAATTTCTATGGTTTTCTGTTTCTTTTTAGCTTCTTTTTCTTTTCTGGCTAATTCGTACTTATACTTGCCATAGTCAATTATTTTACAAACCGGCGGCTTTGCTGTAGGAGCAATCTTTACAAGATCCAAGCCTGCTTCCATTGCATGTTTCTGCGCATCTCTGGCGGACATGATTCCAAGCTGTTCCCCGTTTGCGCCAATAAGACGTACTTCTCTGTCTCTGATTTGTTCGTTGATCATTAAATCGCTAATAGTAGTGCACCTCCATAATATTGATAACCACTTGTTCCAGGCCCTCAAGCCATCCCAATCGTTTAAAGAAGAAAGAAAGAAAAAAGTGAATAGTCTGTGCAGAATCTGCAATACTATCCACCTGTTATCCCATAAAAAAACGCTTTGCGCCTCATTATTTACATATAAACCATTAGTCACGCTATTGTGCTAAGGTGAGAGTGGATACTCTGCTTTCTTTTTCTTCAGACCTTGATACTATAGCATATTCCCGTTCTTACGTCAAGTAATTTAAGAATTTTTATATTTTCTTTATTTTTGTAAAGAAAAATCTTGTTTTTTCTTATATTCAATGGCATAATGAATCCTAAGCATCCTGTTTTGGACGTTAATATTATATCACTCCAAAACGGGAAACTAATAAATTCATCATAGAAGGAGATTGTTATGGACAAAAAACGAGGAACATTTTCAAGCAAGATGGGCTTTGTCCTTGCTGCTGCCGGCTCTGCAGTAGGTCTTGGAAATCTCTGGAGATTTCCATATCTGGCAGCAAAATATGGCGGGGGCATTTTTCTGCTGGTGTACTTAATACTGGCTGTTACTTTTGGTTTTACTCTGATGATTACAGAAATTGCTATTGGGCGAAAAACCGGCGTCAGCGCTATCGGCGCTTTTAAAAAGCTGGATAAGCGTTTTGGATTTGTAGGCGTTCTGGCCTGCGTAGTTCCATTTATTATTACCCCTTACTACTGCGTCATCGGTGGATGGGTTATCAAATATCTGGTCACATTCGTAACCGGACAGGTAAGCGCTGCAGCCGGAGACGATTTTTTCACAGGCTTTACCAGTGAATCCGTTTCCCCTATAATCTGGTTTGCAGTTTTCATTCTGCTGACTTCCGTCATTGTAATCTTTGGCGTAGAAAAAGGGATTGAACGGGCAAGCCGTTTCATGATGCCGCTGCTGGTAGTATTAATCGTTGGAATCTGCATCTTCTGCGTTACCAGACCGGGAGCTGCTGAAGGCGTGAAGTATTATCTGCTTCCTGATTTTTCTAAATTTTCTGCCACAACCGTATTGGCTGCCATGGGACAGTTGTTCTACTCCATGTCACTTGCCATGGGTATTATGATTACATATGGTTCTTATATGAAGAAAGACAGTCATCTGGAAACTTCTGTACGCCAGATTGAGATTTTCGATACTGCTATTGCTTTCCTGGCTGGTCTTCTGATTGTTCCGTCTGTATTCGTATTCTCCGGCGGAGACGAAGCAGCCCTTGGAAAAGGACCTTCCTTAATGTTTATTACCCTTCCAAAAGTGTTTAACGATATGACTCTTGGCGGTGTAATTGGCGCTGTATTCTTCTTATTGGTATTATTTGCAGCCCTGACCTCTTCCATTTCCCTGATGGAAACTAATGTTTCTATTATCCGGGATAAATTGGGCTGGAGCCGCAAAAAAGCAACTGTAATCATTACGGTTTATGTTTTAATTCTGGGCGCTATTGTTTCTCTTGGTTTTGGGCCGCTTGGCTTTATCAAGATTCTGGGACTGGGACTTCTGGACTTCTTTGACTTTATCAGCAACAGTGTTCTGATGCCTATTGTAGCAATCCTGACCTGTATCTGTATTGGTCACTTTGTAGGTCCTAAGACGGTTTCCGATGAAGTAGAATTGAATGGTTCCTTTAAAATGAAAAAGTTCTATACGATTATGTTGAAATGGATCGCACCTGTATGCCTGGTACTGGTTCTGATTTTTGCAGTATCGGAAGCCATGGGATGGATTAGTGTTTAAGCAGTAAAAAAGAACAACAGAAGCCGGGATTTTCTCCCGCTCCTGTTGTTCTTTTTTTACTGTCTTTGAAAGCTGCCGCAGCAAGTCTCGTCACACTTGCAGGCGCTTGTACCTGTAATAGTAATTTTATCTGCATGGCACTTTTCCTGCTTATTAAAGGTACATTCACAGGCTTTGCAGTCTACGGCAATGGTCTTACATCCGCATCCTGTGTCTACGCTGTTTTTTGCACTTCCTTTTTTCTCTACGAAACTTCTGCAACAGGTTTCATCTGCTGTCTGGGCGGTATCTCCGTCCACCAGAATATCTCCCTTGGAACAATACTCGTTTTTATTATACACACATGTTTTTGCTGTACAACTTAATGCTGGCATCCTTCTACCTCCTGAATTCATATTTTATCAGTGATAGTATCTCTCCATTTTCCAAGTTTATTCCAAAATTCTTAATTTTTTAATTTTCTATTTTCTTTCCCTGTGCATCTACTTCGATTTTCCGGATTTCTTTTGTACGGATTTCCTTGCAGATTGCATTTACAAATTCATCCAGCGGTTTCTGTCCTTCATCTCCTAAGTAACGGCTTCTCACAGAAACAACCTGGTCTTCTTCCTCTTTCGCACCTACTACCAGCATATAAGGAACTTTGGCAAGACGTGCTTCACGAATCTTATATCCAATCTTTTCAGAACGTCCGTCAACGCTGGAGCGGATTCCATTTGCCTTTAATTCTTTCTGCACTTTTTCTGCATAGTCTGTGTATTTTTCAGAAATCGGAAGTACACGTACCTGTTCCGGACAAAGCCATGTTGGGAACATACCTGCATATTTTTCTGTCAGCCATGCCAGTGTTCTTTCGTAGCATCCGATAGAAGTTCTGTGGATAATATATGGGCGGACTTTCTCCCCTTTTTCATCAATGAAGTACATATCAAACTGCTCTGCAAGAAGTGCATCCCACTGAATGGTAATCATAGTATCTTCTTTTCCATATACATTCTTGGCATTGATATCAACCTTTGGTCCGTAGAATGCAGCTTCTCCCACATCCTCCACAAACGGAATACCAAGCTCTGTCAGAACGTTTCTGATATGTCCTTCTGTTTCTTCCCAGACTTCCGGTTCTCCAATATATTTTTCTTTGTTTTCCGGATCCCATTTTGACAGATGGTAAGTAACATCTTCCTCTACGCCCAGAGTTTCAAGACAATGTTTTGCCAGAGCCAGACAGCCCTTGAACTCTTCTACCATCTGGTCAGGACGCACAATCAGATGTCCTTCTGAAATAGTAAACTGACGTACACGTGTCAGACCATGCATTTCACCGGAATCTTCATTTCTGAACAAAGTAGAAGTCTCACCATAGCGGATAGGCAGCTCTCTGTAAGAATGCTGGCTTGCTTTGTATACATAATACTGGAATGGGCAGGTCATAGGACGCAGCGCAAACACTTCCTTATCCTTTTCTTCATCTCCCAGTACAAACATTCCGTCTTTATAATGATCCCAGTGTCCAGAAATCTTATACAGATCACTCTTTGCCATAAGCGGTGTTTTTGTACGCACATAGCCCCATTCATTATCCTCCAGGTCTTCAATCCATCTCTGGAGTTCTTTCATCATAATCACACCTTTTGGCATGATAAGTGGAAGTCCCTGTCCGATTACATCTACCGTTGTAAACAGCTCCATCTCTCTTCCCAGTTTGTTGTGGTCACGTTTTTTTGCTTCCTCCAACTGTTCCAGATATACATTTAACTCATCTTTCTTTCCAAATGCTGTTCCGTAAATACGGGAGAACATCTTATTCTTCTCATTTCCTCTCCAGTAAGCACCTGAAGAAGAAATCAGCTTAAACGCTTTGATATTTTTTGTACTCATCAGGTGAGGACCTGCACACAGGTCTACAAAATCTCCCTGGGAATAGAAAGAAATTTCTGCATCTTCCGGAAGATCCTGAATCAATTCTACTTTGTAAGACTCGCCTTTTTCTTCCATGAATTTAATCGCTTCTGCTCTTGGAAGTGTATAACGCTCAATTTTTGCACCTTTTTTGATGATTTTTTTCATTTCTTTTTCCAGTGCATCTAACTCTTCTCTGCTGAAGGATTCGTGATCAAAATCATAGTAGAATCCAGTATCAATGGAAGGTCCGATTGCAAGTTTTGCATCTGGATACAGATTTTTCACTGCTTCTGCCAGTACATGGGAAGTAGTATGGCGAAGAGCTGCCAGACCTTTCTCATCATTGGCTGTGAGAATGTTCAGTTCACAATCCTTGTCCACTACGGTTCTTAAATCTACCACTTCTCCGTTAATTTCTCCCGCACATGCTGCCCGTGCCAGCCCTTCGCTGATATCCAGGGCAATCTCATATACAGATTTTGCTTCTGCATATTCTTTTTTTGATCCGTCTTTTAAAGTAATGATCATGTTTCTTCTCCTTTCTTAAGTCCTGCAGAGGTACGCATCCCTTTTATAAAACCAAAAAGCCCGTCCCCTGCAGTCGTTTCCAGACTGCAAGGGACGGGCATATTTACATGTTACCCGCGGTTCCACCCTTTTTGTTCAAAGCTTTTGCTTTGGTAACCACTTCATTTGATGATAACGGAATCACCGGACCGGATTAGGGCCACTCAGAGGTAGTTTTCAAATGTTTCCGTGACAGAACGCTTCCAGCATCTGCGCTCCTCTCTGGGACCTTCCACATCCTACTCTTCTCGTCAACGTGTTTTCTATATGTCCATATTATAGCTTTTTAAAGGGATTTGTCAACCACTAACTTCACAGATTTCCCGCCAGTTTATCCTTCACCACACCGAAAAATTCCCGCATCAGATAGTTCATTTGAAGGAATGTATTACTCTTTGCTGGAATTCCCTGGATCTGGCAATTCATCTTCTTCCTGGCAATGGCTGTGCCACGGTAAATATGAAAATTATTGGTAACAATTCCTGTCTTTATTTCCTTTTGCTCTGTTTCTTTTCGGCTGTCCGCCTGTAGCAATGCATAGGAATAGGCAATGTTCTCCTGGGTACTGGTTGATTTATTTTCTTCTATGAGCCTTTCTTCTGAAATCCCCAGCTTTTCCAGTTCCTGTCTCATGCACTGAGCCTCTGATATGTCCTCTGCTGTGCCTTTTCCTCCTGAAAGAATGGCTCTTGTTTTCGGATTTCCCTTCAAATATTCAGCAGCTTCCCAAATCCGGTGAGAAAGAGCAAGACTGGGGCGGTTTCCTTTTACCTGCGCTCCAAGCACCACTATGTAATCAAGTCCCGGTTCTGGTTTCTGAAGCATAGCGCCCACAATCAAACCTTCCACAAACAGAAACAGCGCCAATCCACCACCCACACATACAACCCCTGCAATTTTCAGCCCCATAGGAGTCTGAAGATGTCTATGCAGCACCCAGGCGGCTGCCAGAAAACAGGCTCCAAGCCCTGCCCAGAAGAAAGGAAATTTTGATGACCATCCTGCATAGACAACAATTCCAACAAAATATCCAAGACTTAAAAGCCCCAAAAGAATCATTATTTTTTCTGCCATAATTCCTCCTGTCTAAAAACAATTCTAATCCAAAGTAAGAAAAAACCTTCTCACAGTACAGTTCATGTCTTATGAGAAGGTTCTGTCAGATTCTATTTTGTTCTGAAAATTATTTTCTTCCACAGCAGTGTTTGTATTTTTTGCCGCTTCCGCATGGACAAGGATCATTACGTCCAATTTTTGGTCCTTTTACAACTGTTCCGGATTTTTTCTGTTCCTTATACAGTTCTTTTCTCTTTTCTTCAGAGAAAATGCTGTTCCACTGTGGCAGTTCATACAGCCAGTCTGCTTTTGCATCCACCATATTCTTGTACAGAGTTTCCAGGTCATAACCCAGATTTACTTCTGTGTTTTCGTCCATTTCCTCGATTGGGTTTGGAACTTTTAAGCTGTCATTAATACCATCCAGGAAACCTACCATAGTCAATACTTCTACTTCGTATTTCTCTGCCAGTTCTTTTACAGTTCCTTTTACGACTTCTTTTGGATTGCTGAGAAGCTTCTCATAAATTCCTTTCTCAATCATAAAGTAGTCTGTCCAGAATTTCTGAAGCTGTGCTCTGTCTGTCTGCTGAGAATATGCAATCTCTCTCCATTCCTGTAATAATGCCATGTATCTTACCTGCCTTTTGTATTTTTTCCATTTTCTTGTCTGCAATAAATATCACAGTCTATCTTGTATTATAAACGAAAGGAGAGCGTTTTTCAATCCTTTTACTTTTTAAAATATTTTTTTACGCCTTCAACTGCCCGTCTGGAATATTCATACAATGCCATTTGAAAACTAATTTGTTTCCCATATTCTAAATCATAAGGACTGTTTAAGGCAATCTGTGCCACGTGACTATTATATCCAGGAATTTCAGCAAGAAGTTCTTGCTGCCATGGATCCAGGTTTGCATTACAGGTTGCAAGAACTACCGCTGTAGCGTTTTCTGCTTTCTGGCACAATTCTCTGATTCTGCTTTTCCCATCTCTACTGTCAAACAGTTCTGCCATTCCTCCAAAGGTTTCCTGCATCTCCTTAGAAAAACTCCAGCCTTCAAAGACCACCTCTGATACCCTGCTAAAGCCTGTTGGAACAGAAGAAATAAAGAGCGGAATTTCTCCCAGAGCAAATTTTCCTGTATTTTGCTTCTCCAGTGCTTCCTCCAAAAACTCCTGCATAAACTGCTTTTGTGGTTCAGTGCCTGCTTTTTCTATCTCTACGGTTGTTGATCCAAGCGCTTCTTTTATTTCTAAAATATGCTGTACCGCTTTATCCACAGTTTCGATTTGAACAGAACCGTCAAGCACTGCTTTTTCCACTGCGTTCATCGCCTCTTTTGCAATAGATGCCGTATGAGAAATGAACAGTAATTCTACTCCTGCCTTCACTGCCTCTACACATCCAGTTGCTGTACCAAAGAATTCTTTAATTGCATCCATTTCCATACAGTCTGAAATAATCAAACCTTTATAACACATTTTTTCCCGTAAATATCCTGTAACCGCCTCGTAGGACATAGTACATGGAATGTTTTCTCCTGTCATGGCCGGAACCAGCATATGTGAAATCGTAATTGCCGGAATGCCAGCCTGGATTAAATCCTCAAATGGTTTCAATTCTTCTTTTTCCAGTTCTTCCATACTCTTTTTCAACAGCGGCAATGCAAGATGCGAATCTGTATCTGTATCCCCATGTCCCGGAAAATGCTTTCCTGAACAAAGAATACCAGCCTTTGTATATCCTCTGACTGCACACTTTGCACATTCTGTCACAGTATCAGCATTTTCTCCAAAACTACGAATACCAATAACCGGATTCTTTCGATTTGTATTAATGTCCAAAACCGGAGCCAGATTAAAATTAATTCCAAGAGCTTTTAATTCTTCCCCGACAATCCGGGAACCTTTTTCAAGCCGCTCCTTACAATGTGCCTGAGCCATGGCTGAAGGAAGCATTGCCAGATCTTTTGGCAGACGGGAAACTACACCGCCTTCTTCATCAATGGTAATAAATGGAATATGTCCCGTTTCTCTTTCGATCAACTGAATCAGATAGCTGTTTAATTTCCCAAGTTCCTCTCTGGAACCCACATTGTGAGAAAATAAAATCACATTTCCAACTTTATATTCTTTTACCATCTGGACAAATTCCTCAGAGGGCCACCTGGATGGAAAACCAACAGTAAATAGCTGTCCTATTTTTTCTCTGAGTGTCATCTGCTCTAGTTGTTTCTCTATGCTCACGCTTGTTTCTCCTTTTAATCATAAAGATGATAAGCAGTTTTTCTTTTCTGGAATTCCTGACTATCTTTTTCATAAGTTCCCAACAATTCCAGTATATTTTCTGCAGATCCCATAATTTTGCTGCTTCCAAAAAGAAGTTCCACGCTTCTTCTGCCTCCTTCTCTAAATGGAGGTAAAAATGAAAAATCTTTTGGATAACATTCTTGAAATGCTTTTAGTAAAATCACTCCCGTTGCTGCTGCCTCATAACTCCTGTAATTCGTTACATGAACCTGTATCCCCTCACACGCTTCCTGAGCATGCTTAGACGCAGAGGGAGTAAAATACACAGGTCTGAACAAAACCCCTGGAAGATTTTTACTGTTCATGTGCTGGCTGAACCGATATGCGTCCACATAAGGAGCACCTATGATTTCAAAAGGCGCAGTAGTGCCTCTTCCCTCTGAAAGATTCGTTCCTTCAAACAGGCAGGTTCCCGTATAAACAAGTGCTGTTTCAAATCTTGGTATCCCCATACTTGGCATAACCCAGATATTTCCAGTTTCCGGAAACAGCATGTCATGATTCCACCCTTCTACCTTTACTACAGAAATTGGGAAATGATAGTCCTGCTCCTGGTAAATCATTCCTGCCAGTTCCCCTACAGTCAATCCGTAGCGCATACAAACAGGGTATGCTCCTATAAAACTTTCATAACCATTTTGAAGAACATTTCCTTCTACTTTTCCGCCCAGGGGATTAAATCGGTCCAGAATAATCAGCTCTTTTCCAGACTCTTCACAAGACTGCATGGCATAATACATGGTCCAGATAAAAGTATAATACCGCACGCCAATATCCTGAATATCATATACAATACTGTCCACTTGCTCCAACATTTCTTTTGTCAGTCTTTTGGAATCTGTTCTGTACAAACTGTACACCGGAATCCCCGTATAAGCATCCACTGCATCTGCTACAACTCCTCCGGCATCCACATTCCCTCTTACACCATGCTCCGGTGAAAAAAGAGCCCGAACCTCATACCTTTCTGCCAAAATATCAATGGAGGATTTCAGCTTCCGATTTACACCGGAAACCGAAGTAATCAGTCCCAGACGTTTTCCCTGAAACAAAGCATCATATTTTTCAATACAGTCTATTCCATTTCGTACCATCTTGCAGTTCCCTTTCTCTTACAAATCCTCTATCACCAATTTCATTTCTTCCGGATTCACCATAAATGCCTCAGCATAATCACACCTGGCAAGACATCCATTGCAGCGCATGAGATGCTCATAATACTCCATATAGTGAAAATCTTTGCTATGCACAGCAAACCAATGCTCCTGAATTGCTTTTTTCCAAAGTTCAAATCCCTCTTCGGATACTTTCATATACACATACGGTTTAAATTCTGTAGCATCTTCCCAATTCTGAGCATAATAAGGTCCTTTTGCAAAATGTGCCGCTTCTTCTCGCTCAATCCCTTTAAGTCCCGCAAAAAACTGAGCATCCTTTACAATACGGTGTGTTAATTCATGGTCTTTATGCATACTGTATTTCCAATGTGTCAATAATGCACATGGACGGTATTTCCGAATCAAATCACATACCTGAAACCTTACCTCTTCGTTATCAGGCAGTTCTCCGTCCACATAGGGAAGTACAACCGCTTCCCCTCCCAAATGTTTCACAAACGCATCTGCCTCTTTTAATTTCTGTTCCCGATACTGTTCCACGCTTAAATGCGGTGGGTTCCCTCTTTCTCCACCTGTTAATGCCACAGTAATCACTTTATATCCTTTCAGCGCCATTGTAGCAAGAATACCGCCACAGGTAAGCTCTGCATCACCAATATGTCCCCCAATGGCCATAATTGTTTTTTCCATTTCCGAAATACCCTCCTGATTTTCATTATTTTCTCATATCTGCCCAGCTTTTTACAATTTGAAATCCTGCTGCTTCGTAAATCTTTCTGGCTGGGTTCTGTTCTCCTGTAAATAAAGTCATAAAAGAAGCGCCCTCATTTTTTAATCCGGTACAAAGCTCACAAAACAAAACTTTTGCAACACCTTTTCCCCTGACACTTTCATCCACTGCAATTCCGGCAAAATAACCTCTTCCGCTCTGCTCAACATCCAAAGGACCTGTAAAGCCACAGACTCTTCCTTCTTTTACAGGCACAAGAATGTTTCTTCCACCTTCTTCTTTTCCTGGTTCTGAAAGAATTTCTCTTTCCCAAAGCGGGTTTTGAAAAGATGTCAGCATCTCTTTCATTCCAACCTGCTTTTTATTGTTATAAGAATCAAAAATAATTCCTTCTGTTTCCAATTCCTGTTTTTTCTTTGCAATTATTTCAGAACTTTCATAGTCTTTCAGGGAAAGATAATAACTGTTTTGCACTGCAAACACATGATATCCCGCTTTTTCAAAAAAGGTACTGGTTCCTGAAGCCATATCTACCCCCGGCATATTCGGATGATTTGCCTGTTTCCCTGGTATTTTCCAGGAAAATGTGCAGGGATTAAAAAAGGAAATTTCACATTTACTGTTCCAGACTTCTCCTCCTGTTTCCTGTTCTTTTAAAAGCCTTTCTTCCAGCGCATTTAACAAAGCTGTTCCTATTCCTTTTTTTCTTTCTTCTTCTTTTACCATCACCAGTGTGATAAAATTCTTTTTCTGAGCAAAATCTGTACATCCAAAAGCAAATCCTTCCCCTCCCGGAGAAGCCAGACCAATACACGACAGTTTTTCTTGATTCAAAAACACTTTTTCTGTAAAAGCTTCTTCTGTAAGACTTTCCTGTAAAAGCTCTCCCTTTGCAATAGAGGTTTCAAACAACTCCCACGCCTGCTTTAGAAGGGAAGATTTTCTCGTCAATTCAATCATGTTCTTTCTCCTCTTTTGGGAAAAACTGCGGAAGATACTCTTTATGTGCTTCCAGCAATTCTTCCAGAACAATCTCTGCTGTTTTCTGAGACATAACCAGAGGATTAATCATCAACGCCAGCAGTGCTTTTGACTTACTTCCTGTTACGGCTGCTTCACTGCCTGCAAGTTCAAAGGATTTAATCTGCTGAATCAGACCGTTTACAGCTTTTGGCAGTTTCCCAACGGTTACCGGAACAGGACCGTTTTTGGTGATTCTACAGCTTACTTCTACCGTTTCATCAACTTCAAAGTTTTCAATAGCCCCATTATTTTTTGTATTGACCACCTGAATATCTCCTCTGTCATTATAGATGGAATCAATCAGACTGCAGGCAGCATCACTATAATAAGCGCCGCCTCTCTCTTCTAAAAGTTTGGGTTTCTCACACAAGGTTTCGTCCTGATAAAGTGCAAAGAGTTTATCCTCCACCGCTTTTACAAATTCTGCCCGAACCTCATGTTTTTCAAATTTTTCCAGCGCCTCTTCTAAATATTCTTTGGTCATATAATAATAACGGTGATAAGAACACGGGAGTACCCCCAGTTCTTTGATAAATTCTGGGTTCCATACAACCCCTTTAATATTTTTCACACTCTGGTCTCCCCAAAGTTTTAAAACTTCTTTTGTAACATCTTTACCATCTACCACAACCTTGGTTGCAAATACCATATGATTCAGTCCGCCAAATGTTACGTCTACCTCATCCAAAGGACGATTTAGAAGTTCGGCAATTGCTTTATGCATACCGATTGGCACATTGCAAAGACCAATAATTTTATCAAACTCCCCATAGCGGTTAATCCCTTCCATGACCATCCCCACCGGATTGGTAAAGTTGATAAGCCATGCCTTGGGACATAATTCTTTCATATCCCTGCAAATATCCATGATTACCGGAATGGTACGCATTCCTTTAAACAATCCACCTGCACCATTGGTTTCCTGTCCCAGAATCCCGTGAGAAAGTGGAATTCTTTCATCTTTAATACGGGCCTGCAACTGGCCTACTCTTAGCTGTGTAGTTACAAAATCTGCATCTTTCAGAGCCTCTCTGCGATTCAAAGTTGTATGAATCTCCATCGGAACCCCTGCCTTTGCTACCATTCTTCTGGCAAGCCCTGCTACAATTTCCATTTTTTCTTTTCCTTGTGGAACATCAACCAGCCAAAGTTCTCTGACCGGAAGACTTTCATAACGTTTTAAAAATCCATCTACCAGTTCTGGTGTATAACTGGAACCGCCTCCAATGGTTACTATCTTCACTCCACGTCTCATATCATTTCCTCCTTATGCAATGCTAACGCTCCGATTCTTCCTGCCTGATTTCCTGTTTCGCACCCTTTAATCTCTGTATATTCCAAAAGATGCGGATAAAGTTCATATACCTTTGCTTTCAAATCTCTGATAAAACGTGGCTCCTGGCAGATTCCCCCGCCAATCAGCACTACCTGTGGATCTAAAAGCATCGCCATATTTCCCACAACTGCCGAAAGTTTTTCCAGCCAATCCTGGTAAACTGCCGCAATCTCTGGTTCCAAAAGATGTTCAAACACATAGGGACCATCCACGGTTTTACCTGCAACCTTTGATACACGCTTTACCAGTACAGAAGTTGCCCCTGCATATTCACTGTTTTCCCCTCCAAGCCGCATAAGCCCAGCTTCACCTGCCTTAAAGTGGCTTCCTCTCCACAGATGTCCATCTATAACAATAGCGCCTCCGATTCCGGTTCCAATCGTCAATAAACAAATATCTTTATAATCTCTGCCTGCTCCTGCCACCATTTCTCCCAGAGCAGCGCAGTTACTGTCATTTTCAATGGTTACTGCAAGTCCGCTTATACGCTCTAATTCTTCTTTCAAATTATAAGCTCTGAAATGTTCTCCTACACTAAAATCTGTATTTTCTCCTGTTTGCGGATTAATAAATCCTGCAATACACACAGCAATACCATCCGCCTTCTCTTTATGTTCTACCGCAAGAGTGGTAAGCTGAGTCAAAAATAATTCCGGTTCTTTTTTTGTTGGAATACTACCTTCTTCTAAAACCCGGTAATTCTCTTCCATAATACTGTATTTAATAAAGGTTCCACCAATATCAATCGTCAGATACTTTTTCATATTCTTTCCTGCCTTTCCGTCCTGTCTAATAAACGCAGCGCTCCTGTTGCAGCGCTATGCTGCGCTGTACGGATACTCCACTGTGGATGTTCCATATTTAATTTTTCTATCAAAGAAGACTGTATCCTTTGGTTATTCTTCAATACACTGCCTGCCAGTACCAGTTCTTTTTCAGCAGGCATTTTTTTATGTACAGCCTGAACCATCTCATACAATGCATCTGCTGTCCGCTCCTGTATATTAAGCGCTACTGCATCCTTCTGTTCCCCTGCTTTTCCAATCAAAGCTGCCAGAGATGCAATTTCTTTTTTGCTTCTTTCCGGTGCATAAATATAGTGAATTAACTCCGTAAGCTCCTTGATGCCAAGTTGTTCAAACACCAACTCTGTTAAAATGGTCTGCTCTCCTCTTCCATCCCATGCCCGAACCACAGACGAAAGGATATCCACTGCAATAGCATATCCACTGCCTCTATCATCTATAAGATGCCCCCAGCCCCCGGTTCTTACCTGATTCCCTTGCCGGTCTATTCCATAACAGATAGAACCTGTTCCAGAAATCAAAATCACTCCATGACAGGATTCCAATTCTGCTGCCAATGCAGTTTCATGATCACCGTATACCAAAACAGGACAGGAAAATCCCATTTCTTCCATTTGCACTGTCAAAAATTCCTTTGTATCCGGGTTACTGACACCAGCCGCCCCCATTGCTATGCCTGTACAGTCCTCTTCTGAGAGCTGTCTCTTATGAAGTTCTTCTTGTAACTGCCGCAGAGTCTGTCGCGTCTTTTCTTTTGTCTGTCCATTGAGATTCAAGGGACCAAGTACAAACAATTCTTCTTTTTCACAAGATGGGCATCTGACACACACCTGTGTGCCAGTGCCCCCTCCGTCTAATCCTATTTGATATTTGTTTCGCTCCATATTCTTCAAATCCTCAACCTTTGACCGCACCTACTGTAACACCTTCCAGGAAATATCTCTGCAAAGAGAAGAACAAGATGAACATAGGTAATGCCGAAATCGTAGCTCCCGCCATCATGGGTGCAAAGTAAGTGGTATTTGCAAAACTGAAGTTCTTCAGCCCAACCTGAATGGTCTGCATTTGCTCTGAATTGCACACTAAAAATGGCCAGAAAAAGGTATTCCATTCTCCCAGGAAAGTCATGATTGCCATAACAGCCAAAATTGTTTTTGACAAAGGCATAATGATTTTCCATACAATCTGAGGCTGGCTGCATCCTTCTATTTTTGCAGACTCAATGATAGAAGTCGGCAGTGAGGTAAAGAACTGTTTTGCCAGAAAAACGTTATAACAAGTTACTAAGGTAGGAGCAATCAGAGCCGGATAGGTATCTTGCATCTGTAATACATTCACTACCAAAATGTATAACGGCACCTGTGTAACCTGATATGGAACCATCATTGCTACAAGCAGCAGGAAGAAAAAAAATCTGCATCCCGGGAAACGCAGTTTTGCAAAAGCATATCCAGCCAGACTGGCAAAAAATACATTGCTTACTGTTACCACCGCTGCTACAATGAAAGAATTTAAAATCCAGCGAAAGGAATACTCACTGTACTCAAAAAAGAATTTATAAGAATCCAGAGAAAAACTTTTTGGAATCAGAGAATAACTTGCTCCCCCCGCTTCTGTTGGCGCCCCAAATGAGGAAATCACCATATAATAAATCGGAAACAGAGTAATCACCGCTACAATAATTAATATCATTGCGATTAACCCATTTCTTGTATATTGTTTATACTTTTGTTTGCCATAATAATTTCTGAATAATCCCATTTTATCCTCCATTGTGAATTCATCTTCCAAGACAATTCACAGACGTGTTCTAATATTCTACGTCTGCTGAATTTAACCGGAACTGGAATATGGAAAATACCGCAATGATAGCCGCCAGCAACAGCGCCTGAGCACATGCTTCACCATACTCAAAGTATTTGAATGCACGGTTGAAAATCAGCAATCCTGCCATTGTAGTCGCATTGTCTGGTCCTCCACCGGTCATCAGATATGCGTTTTGGAATGATTGGAGTCCATTAATAACACCTGTAATAGCAAGAAAAACAGTAGTAGGTTTTACCAGCGGCCATACAATATAACGGACTTTCTGCCAAAACGTTGCGCCGTCAATATCTGCCGCCTCATAATAAGTAGAATCTACTCCCAAAAGTGCTGCTGTATAGATAATGACATTTTGACCAAGTCCCGCAAACACAGCCATAATAATCAGAGATGCCATAGCTGTTTTTCCACTTCCCAGCCAGTTCTGATTGGGAACGCCGAAAGCGCCAAGAACACTGTTCAAAAGCCCGGTAGACATTGGGTCATAAATCCATTTCCACACAAAAGAAAGAGCCACCCCAGACGCAATTGCCGGCAGATAATACGCTGCTTTAAAAACGGTCTGAATCTTTTTACGATATGGCAGAATCATGATGGATATAGAAAAGGACAGCAACATGGATACCGGAACTGTAATAATTGCATACACAAAGGTATTCCACAGCGCTTTATAAAACAGGTCATTTTTTAATGTGTGAACATAGTTGTCCAACCCAACCCATTCCGAACCCATGGGTTTATATTCCTGAAAACTGGTAATTGCCGCTGAAACCACAGGATATAATGTAAAAATTGTAAATGTACACAACGGGACCAGAATAAAAACATATGCCCACATGGTATCTTTTTTTAATTTCTTCTTCATTGGACAGTTCCTTTCTTTCTATTACGGGGACACACAAATGGTGTCCCCGCCTCTTACCTTTATTCAGCTACGTATCCGTCTTCGCCAAATACTTCTTTCGCCGCATCTACAATTGCCTGATGCATTTCTTCCGGAGTAACTTCTCCTGCTAACAATCCCTGGAACTTCGGAACAATAACTTCATCTTCAATTTTGATAGCTTTTGCACCTAATTCTGCCGGAATGTCAGGTCTTGCAGGAACAATCTGCTTTGTCAGAGATTCCACTGTTTTTGTATTGTCTTCATTTTTATTTTCAATTGGAGGCAATGCTTCATAAGCGGTTCTTCCACTTTCACAGATTGGTTTCAAGTATAATTCCTGGCAGGTTTCTGCTGCTCTTTCTGCACTTGCAAGATAATAAGCAGCTTCTGCCACATTTTTCAAATGCTCTTCATCTGGCTTCTTTTCACCTGTCAGACAGATATAACCGTCTACTGCACCATATGCATTCTGTGTACCACCCTCAAAAACAGGTACCGGAAGTACGATGTAATCTACCGGGATACTGCCTTCCACTGCATCTGCATCTCCGTTTTTCAGCATTTCATTATTATTTGCTGCTGAACGTTCAAAAGAGGATAAACCTTTTCCGGTAATCATGGTCTGACCTGTCAGCATCATATTCCAACGTTTTCCTGCATCAATAGCGCCAAGTTCTTTTGGCATGGAGCCATCATCAATCATTGCCCTTAAATCTTCCAGGAAGTCTACCATTTTGGGGTCTGTGTATGTATACTTTAAATCCTCATTAAAAGGAGATGGGAACCCTGCATTTTTCACAAAAATACTGAAATAGTCTTTTGCTGTTACACCGGAACATGCGAACAGGAATCCATAGGTTTTCGTTGCTCCGTTCTCTTCTACCACACCTTTTTTAATTGCTTCACGGAACTCATCATATGTCCATCCGTTTTGCTGAACAGATTTCCAGTCAATCCCTGCTTTTTCCAAAAACTCACGGTTTCCACCAATACACTGCACTTCGCAATATGCAGGAAGCCCGTATAAGCCATCTCCGTTTTTAAAGTATCCCAGTACATTTTCATCGAAATCTTTCATCTGCTCTTCACTTAAATACTGACTAATGTCCACAGCCATTCCCATATCCAGATATTTGGTTACACCATCTGAACCAATAAAGGCAATATCTGGTGGAGAACCTGCATTTACCTGCACATCCAGCTTCTGTGTAGTATCTTCCCAGCTTGCTGTTGTAACTTCAATTTCAACATCCGGATGTTCTTCGTTAAATGCCTTTACGTATTCTGTTATCTTATCCTGATACGTTGCTGATACTGGAGGCAGAAGTGCGGTAACTACATCCTTCCCCTTTTTATCCGCTCCTTTTCCTTCCTCTGATTCCTTTCCATTTCCTCCGCCACATCCGGTCAGAGCTGACATACCCATTGCTGCTGTCAGTAACAGTGCCATCATTTTTTTCGCTTTCATAATAACCCTCCTTATTTTTCTGCTTCTTGTTTTCTTTGCGAAACAGCAGTTTTCACTTTTCCGCCTGCTTTTTCCAGGCATTCTCTTGCAGTTTTAATGTCGCACCCCAAAAGCATCTTTGTAATCGCCAGTTTTGCCTCTCCTCCGGCTTCCTGAAGAGCTGCTTTTGCTTCTTCTCTTTGACATCCAACTGCTTCCATTACAATATTTTCTGCTCTTGTCACCAGTTTTCTGTTGGTCTGGCGAACATCTACCATCAAATTCTCATATACCTTCCCGATTCCAATCATACTAACAGTAGAAATCATGTTTAAGACCATTTTCTCCGCTGTTCCTGCCTTTAATCTGGTAGAACCGGTCAAAATTTCCGGCCCGGTAATCAACTCAATCGCACAGTCTGCTTCCTGTGATACTTTCGCTTCTGGATTGCACGCAATAGAGACACTTTTACTTCCCACTTCTCTGGCATATCTCAATGCCCCGATAACATAGGGTGTTCTTCCACTTGCAGCCAGACCGATAACAATATCCTTGCTGCACAAATTGATGTTCTTCAAATCATCTCTTCCAAGCTCCTGATTGTCCTCCGCGCCTTCTTTAGCTTTTACAAAGGCTTCCGCGCCTCCGGCAATGAGACCAACTACCATATCATATGGTACGCCAAAGGTAGGCGGACATTCTACAGCATCCAACACTCCCAGACGCCCGCTGGTTCCTGCTCCGATATAAATAATCCTGCCTCCATGGCGTAAGCTTTCGGTTGCCCACAAAATAGCAGTTTCAATATCCGGCAATGCCCGATGAACGGCCTCAATTACATTATGATCTTCTCTGTTCATAATGCTGATGATTTCATAAGGTGTCATTTCGTCCAGCTTCATAGTTGCACTATTCCGCTTTTCGGTTGTCAGTTTCCTTAAATCCGGCATCGTTTCCCCGCTCCTTATCTTTGATATTTTTTGTTTTTGCAATGAATGTCTTCTTCAATGAATTCATACATGTATCATAATTTTTCTGTACATAGGCTACATACAACATATCAACAACTGCCAATTGCGATATTCTGGAACCTAGCTTTCCGGTGCGGAATTCAAATTCCGTAGCAGATACATAAAGGTTGTAATCCGCCAGTCTGGATAAAGGAGATTCATGGAAACAGGTGATGGCAATCAATGGCACATTTGCATCCTTCATAATCTCCGCACATTCCACCATTTCAGAAGTCAGACCGGAATAACTGATAATAACTCCTACATCTTCACTGGTCATATTACGGGCCTGAACCAACTGTACATGAAAATCTTCGCTAACCATACATGGCTTATTCACTCTTAGGAATTTCAAATAGGCATCCTTTGCCACCAACTGAGAGGCACCTACTCCAAAAAAAGCAATTCTTTTTGATGACATCAGAAGCTCTACACTCTTATCCAACACTTCCAGTTCAATAAGACGCTTTGTATCTTCCAAAGACATGATACTTTTAAAAATCAACTTGTCCACAAGCTGCTCCATGGTATCACTTCTATGAATTTCACAGTTTTGCTCACTGATTGTTTCTTTTTTCAGAGCATTTTCATACATAAGCGCTTGTTGGAAATCTCTGTATTTTGCATACCCTAATTTCCTGCAGAGTCTCGTAATCGTAGACGGAGAAGCAAAAGCATTTTGAGAAAACTCCCGAATACTCATGGTTGCGACTTCTTCTGGTCTTTGCATTAAATACTCAATAGCCCCCCGTTCTGTGGAACTTGATTGTGGTAAATATTCCCTGAATTTCAAAATAACACTTTGCATTTTCCCACCTCACTTTGTGCAATATGTATATTTTCACTCTTTTATCTCTCAATTGCTAAAGCGATTGTAACATTGCAAAACAAAGTTGTCTATACTTTTGTTTATTTATGATACTTTTTTTCATATTATGATTTTAAAAAGCACAACACATCCAAAACATGAATCAAAACATTACAAATTTTACTCTTATTTCAATTATTTAAATCATATTTTACCAAATCATCCTCCGTTCCATCCCAAAAGCGAAATCTTTTTAAACAAAATTTCGCTTATATTCCCTCTTGTTTTTAGCATAATGACATGTTATACTATCATCACACCAAAAGTTCTTTAAGTATGCTTTAATTGTTTTTGTTTTATCAGGTTAAAGTCTCTTCAAGAACTACGTTGTTCATTTATTTTAGAAAGGAGTTTTTAACGATGGAAGAGTTAAAAAACAAAATTCAAAATGCAGTGTGTGCATATTTGGATGAAGCAGTGAAACTCAGCCAGGATCTGGCAGAACATCCGGAACTTCCTTATGAGGAGTATGAGTCCAGCCGGAAAATGGCAGCAATCCTGGAGCATGCTGGTTTTCATGTAACTTATCCTTATGCCGGATACGATACTGCTTTTTGCGCGGAGTTTGACAATGGTGACGGACCTTCTGTTGCATTTCTTGCTGAATATGACGCGCTGCCTGAAATCGGCCATGGATGCGGACACAATCTTCATGGCTCTCTCTCCGTTCTTTCCGGTCTGGCTATGCATCATCTCAAAGATGAATTTCAAGGGAAAATTTATGTTATCGGCACACCGGCAGAGGAAGAAAACGGTGCAAAAATCGGAATGGCCCAGCAAGGAATTTTTGACCAGATGGATATGGCAGTTATGATGCACAGTAATCCCGGCGGCTTCTGTGTTGCCGACATGGATGTATTGAGTCTTCGCTGCTATGTAGTGGAATTTTTTGGTGAGACAGCTCATGCTGTTATGGCACCCTGGGATGGAAAAAGCGCCCTGGCTGCCGGAAGAAAATTTCTGGATTTAATTGATGCAAGAAGAGAATGTTTCACACCGGATATTCATGTAAATGCTGTTATTCTGGATGGTGGCAAGGCTCCGAATATTATTCCGGATTATTGTAAAATCCGCATGGAATTCCGCACCTCCTCCATGGCAAGACTTCTAAAAGCAGATGAAATGATTAAGAAATGTGCCAATGCTGCCGCTATGGCATTAGACTGTACGGTAAAACTCAGCTTTGGTCTTTCTGACTTTGCAGATATGGTAAGAAATGCCCCTATGGAAGAAGAAATTACCACTATTATGGAAAGTTACGGATTAAAAGTAAAAGATATACCACCTGCATCCGGCTCCTCTGATGTTGGAAATGTCAGCTACCGCTGCCCTTCTATTCAGGCGCTTCTGTCCATTACAGATGAGCCTTTGGCTTTACATACCAGAGCCTTTCGGGATGCCACTTTAAATCCGGAAGCTCATGAAGCCATGAAAAAAGGTGCCTGCAGCCTGGTAGAATTATCATTAAAAATCTTAAATGATGAAACTTTTCGTCAAAGAGTTTACGACGCATGGAAAAATGAATTAAGCGTTAAACAAGCAGATTAGCGGACTAAGGGGGATGATTACATATGGATACTGAAAAAAAGAAAAAATTTAAATTACCACACATTTTTGTACTTCTTACAGCAATTATTGTTATCTGCTCTATTGCCACCTGGATTCTTCCTGCAGGTGAATTTGACCGTCAGGTAAATGAAGCCGGTACAGAAGTTGTTGTTCCCGGTACTTATCATACTGTAGAAGCTTCACCTGTTGGAATTTTTGACACCATAAAAGCCATTTACAATGGTATGATGAATGGCGGAGATGTGATTTTCTTCGTATTTATCGCCTATGCCGCTATTGGTCTGATTATCTCAACCGGAGCCTTTAATGGTCTTGTTGCCGGACTTTTAAAAATATTAAAAGGAAAAGCAAGGGCAGTTATCATACCTGTTTTTATTCTTGTTCTTGGCTGTGCATCTTCCACTATCGGCGTTTTTGAAGAAGCATTTCCCTTCATTCCTATTTTTGTGGGAATTGCCATTGCCATGGGATATGATGCCTTAGTTGGACTTGGAATTGTAGCCCTTGGTGTTGGGCTTGGTTACAGTGGAGCAATTATGAATCCTTTTACTGTTGGTATGGCACAGGCTATTGCAGATATTCAGCCTATGTCCGGCGTGGGATTCCGCCTCATTTGCCACGCTGTTATGATTATAGTGGCATCTGTTCTGCTGGTTCGCTATGCATTAAAAGTTCAGGCTGATCCTACGAAAAGCTATGTATACGGAGATGATTTCAGCCATCTTGCCATGAATCCTGACGATGTAGAAAAGCATCCTTTTGGCATTCGTGAAAAATTAGTTTTAGGCGTACTTGCTGTAGGGATTGTTGTGATTGTCTGGGGTGTAAAAGTAAAAGGCTGGTATTTTGAAGATTTGTCCGGCGTATTTTTAATTATGGGCATTATCTCTGCTCTGATTATGGGCTGGGGACCTGATACCATTGCAAAAAAATGGCTGCCAGTTTTACAGATATTGCTGTTGCCTGTATGATTATCGGATTTTCCAGAGGTATTCTGGTGGTTCTTCAATCAGGTCATATTATTGACACCATTGTATACGGCATCTCCATTCCTCTGACCAAATTCCCGGCCTGGATTGCTTCGGAAGCAATGCTGGTTGTTCAGACCTTATTAAACTTCCTGATTCCATCTGGTTCCGGACAGGCTGTGACCAGTATGCCAATTATGGCGCCGCTGGCAGACCTGGTAGGGGTTTCCCGTCAGGTAGCTGTACTTGCCTTCCAGTTCGGTGATGGTCTTTCCAATATCATCTGGCCTACTGCTATGGCTCCTATTATGTGTGGTATTGCAGGCGTTAAGATTGAAAAATGGTGGAAATTAGTGGTACCCATCTTCTTAGCTCTTTTTGTAACCCAGGGAGTATTAATTGCCATTGCAACGATGGTATTTTAGCATTTGCCAAAAAGGCTATCCATGGTTTCGCACCCGTCCATGGACAGCCTTTTCTTATTTCTAAAAATCATATTTCAACTTTAACTGATAAACCCGGACCGGACGCCCTTTGTTCCCAATCCGCTTATAACCAACCACTTTCGCATACTGGTATTTTTCCATATTAGAAAGGAACTTATTTGCATTTCTCAGGGAAATATTCAAGCCATATACCAAATCATGAGAGGTAATTTTATCTGTATTCAGTGAATGCATGACCCCTATAATCCGTACAATAGTTTCTGCGGAAAGTCTTACTTCATTTGCTATGGTTCTTATGTACTCTTCCGAAATTTTCACTGTTTTTTCTGCGGTTCCATTCTTTAATACTGTAAGATTCCCTTTTTCATCCATGAAGAAACTCCCACCTGTATTTTTTCCTCCATTTCTCCCATAGCGACTGGCATTAATAGCATTGATTCTTGCATGATAAAGGTTATCTCCAACACCATATCCTACGGAACCGGAAAAGTCTATTTTCTCTACAAAGATTTTATAAAGAGGACATTCTGTAAAGCCCCTGGTAATAGCCTCCATTTCTGCAAAATCCATGTACAATTCCAGATTATGATGCCCGTCTTTTAAAATCATCTGATTAAAATGTCTGGTATTAAAATCCTGGACAATGTTTAAAAGTTCTATTTCAAACTGACTAAATTTATTCTTTTTCTCTTCCCGCATTTCTTCTTTATCAATACAGATAACCGCTGATTTATCCTGTTCCATTCTGCGCAAAGCAATGTTATTCTTCAGATTTTCCATGGACTGCCAGAATGCATGGCTTCCCGGATATACATAATAACATGGAATTTTAAATTCCTTTACTTGCTCACAGGCACTGTAAAAATAGGTGATAATCAAGTCAATTTCCTTGTTCTCACACTGCTTTCTGTAATATGCTGATACAGCTTCTTCCTCTGCTTCAATTTCTTCAATGGTCTTAAAATTTTTCCATCTTCCCTCATATCCATGGACCACTTGTGCAAACCTGTCCTGGAGAATTACCTCCTCCAAATCACTTTCAAATCTCAGGAAATCCATACCAATCCTGGAGAGGCGCACTGCATTTTTTCCTACTAAATGCTGTATCAAAATGCGGTATGTATTTGCAACATCTACATTTGCCACTTCGATTAATGCCTCACAGCCTTCTTCTCCCATAGTTCGGATTGCCTGATAAGGAATCAGTCCACTTACATAAAATCCGTCATATTGGTGGTAGATTTTCCTGAAAATATCAAGCAGTTCCTCAAGGGTATCATATAAAAAATAGTCTAGTTCCATATTTTCAGGTTTACTTTTGATTTTTTCCTCGCAAAAATTGCGGTAATGTTTTTTTAAAAGCAAGGCAATTTTATAGTTCATGTTTGCTGTGCCGCCTCTCTGTTGTTTTTGCTGTTTATATCTATTTTATCTAATCAGCAAAATGTATTTTTGTTTCTATTGAATCCTCTTTATAATTATGATATAGTATAAATGTAAAAAGAACAACCGCCCACAAGGTGGGTTGACCAGTAATAAAAAATGAACATAGAAATGCCACCTCTTCACTCGCCAAAGTTCCGGGGTGGTTTTTCTATGCTCTATATCATCAGTGACAAATCAAATAAATGAATGTCAGCAGTGACAAAATGAACATTCCAAAAGACATTAAATCTTTGAAATCAAAATGTTTCATCAGCACCACCCCCATTCTATGTATAATAAAATGAAGGTCAAGCCACCCTGCAACACGATTGTTCTTTTAAATAGATTTTATCACGTTTTATACTCTACCACAATTCATAATATACCCAAAGTTTTTCCAGGCTTTTTTCCATTTTTCAAGTACTTTTTTACAAAAGAATTTACCAAATCTTCTTATGAAATCGAAATATATGAATAGCCAAAAAGAACATGGCAACAATAGAAATTCCTTTATGAAATGCCAGTATCACAGAAAATTGGTCCAATATCATACCAAGTATTCCTGTTACAAATGCAATTACAAGAATTATCATCAAATACCCGCCTCTTCTGTTCATCCTTCTGCCATAAACCGATACATGAAGTATGCTGAACACAAGAAAAAGAAGCGAAGCCAGTTTATGAATATACACACCTGTCAGCGGAGCCATCATAGTTACTATAAAACTAATAAGTAATCCTAAATTAAGCACTTTTTTCAATTTTTCACCACCTTGTATTTTTAAAAATTAGTCAAAACTAACCATTATCTCAAAAGTAAGTGGTTAGTTACTGCTAATCACCTATATGAGTATATATGTTTTCCACCCAAAAGTCAATTCTTTTTCTACATCAGCATCCCTGGCCAATGAAAAATCCCCCTCTGCTATGCATATTTCTCATAACAAAGGGAGATTTCATTTTGATAACTCTATGTTATTTTTATTCCTCTACAATGGCACTGATTTCTACTGTAGAAACTTCATCATTTTTTACTCCAAAGGTAATCTTTGTCTCACCTTTTTCGTAAATCATGGAAGAACCTTTTTCTTCAGTAGGCTCACCGTAGGCTTCTGTCACCTCATCTTTGGTGCTGCCGATACAGATTCCTTCTTCTGTCTCTACCGTATCATCCATAAATACTACAGACAATACATAGTCTTTGTCATCTACCGGATAGGTGTTTAACTTAAAGCCAGGATAAGTGTAAACCTTGTCCAGGCCTTCAAAAGCGCAGCTTTCGGATTCAAAATAGTCATCTGCTTCTCCCAGTTCCTTTACAACCTTAGAAGCATCAGCTCCCATTTCTACCTTCACAGAACCGCTGGTAAAGGAATATCCCCCTTTGGCTGTGCTTTCTGTTTTTGCAGAAGCTTCCTTGCTTCCTTTGTCTGAATCATCACTTCCACCACAGGCAGACAGGGTAAGTCCCATGACTAACATAGCTGCTGCTGCATACATTCTCATTTTCTTCATTGTATTTTCCCTCCTGTTAATAATTAATGATTTCTCCATACTCTTCCAGTTCTTTGTACTGTGCTTCTTTCATGTCCTCATAGAACTGGATTTTTTCTTCATAAACTTTTTCGTATTCGGGGTCCTCACGATAATCTGTGAGGTCATAATTTTCTTTCAAATAAGTACCAAAATATCTGGATAATTTCTCTGCCCCATCCAGGTTCAGATGAAGCCCTGCATCATAAGTGTCGGTATTATAATCAATGCCTACTTCCTCTGCCATTTTTTCATAATTAAAGTAATCCAGATTGTATTTTTCGGCATATGCTTCAATCTGTTCATCCCACTCATCATACCAGTGAGGGAACAGGCTGGGTGATTTTACCAGTACAAACTCAATGCCATTTTCTTCACACAAAACTCTCATTTTATCCAAGTACTTCATGGCATTACTTCCCAGGGTATAATCTGCCAGTTTATCCGGCTCCGGAAATCCTTTTGCCGGCCTTACATCCACACGCATGTAATAGCCATTGTGGGAAATCTTATCTTTTTTGAACATATATTTAAAATCATCTGAAGATAAGTCTGACCATCTGGAATGATACCGCAAAATGGGGAATAGGTAATCCAGCATATTTTCCTGCTCTGTCATGGAGGACTGAATCGCCCCTAATTTGGAAGAAGAAAACTTCATTCCATCAATGGTCATGCGGTTGTACGCCTCACTTTGAGGTTCATCATACTTTAAAGCCAGCACATTGAAAACCGCCACCTTGGGATTCTCATAACGCAGAGTATCCTCCAGCATGTAATAAGACTGCCACGGAAGCTGCTGGGCGCTTCCCCTGATATAACTGGTAATCCCAAACTCTTCATATAAGGTAATGGGACAAAAGTTTTCATACACTTCACAGTCTCCCACAAAAATCACCTCATGGTCTGTAGTTTCCTCATAATATTCTGCTGTCAGTGCCCCTTCCACAATGTCAGACATGTATTTTGGCATTAAGAGCTTTTGCAGAAAGAACAGCACTGTAAACATCACCACCATAAACAATGCTACCGGAGCAATCCATTTTGGAAATTTTTTGTTTTTCATCCTGTTCCTTCCTCCTAAAACTGATTATAAATAAACTGGCTCTGATCATATCCAATGCCATATGCCCCAAATATAAGAACAGCCAGCACCAGAATGCCAAATACAACATACTTACACCAGGCAGGACGGGCGAAAATCAAATCCCGGACACTTCCCTTTTTCTCCTGTACCAGACTCACTGTCAAAAGTACCAGGAAGCAGATAAACAACAGCGCATAGTCGGCTGCAGTAAGTCCCAGTCCCAGAAATGCTTCTGCATTTAAGTCTGCCAGATTGAAATTGGTAAACATGTTTCCAAACATTTTAAAAGTCAACGGTACATCCCTGTAGCAGTCAAACATACGCAGACAGCTCATAAGAAGAATGGTTCTGATAATCTCAAAAGCTCCGTACCATTTCTTATCTTTCACATGGAAACGGTTATGAAATTTGCCATACAAAGGCTCCAGCTCCTGGGAAATCATAATCACTACAAAGTTCATAAGTCCCCAGACAATAAAGTTCCAGCTTGCCCCATGCCAGATACCGGTGGTAAACCACACTGCAAAGGAAGATAAGTACACTGGCACACGTTTTCCGATTGCTTCTCCAAATTTTGACCTGGAAAACTTGGAAAGCTTCAGCATAGGCTTACATACCGAAATGGGATAGAAAATATAGTCTGTAAACCAGGTACCCATGGTAATGTGCCATCTCTTCCAGTATTCCTTAATATTCTTGGACAAATAAGGTCTTTGGAAGTTTTCTGTCACCTTAATTCCCATGGTCTGTGCAATACCAATGGTAATATCAATACCACCGGTAAAGTCCGCGTACAATTCTAATGCATAAAACAGCATTCCCACAAATACAAATCCACCCTGATAGGTTTCCGGGGCATGAATAATTGCATTTACTGCAGTAAGAATCCTGTCTGCAACCACTGCTTTCTTGAAATATCCCCAGGTAATCCGGTAAAGTCCGTATCCAACCACTTTGGTATCAAACTTATGCTGTTCAAACAGAGACTGAGATAAATCATTAAATCTGCTGATAGGTCCCTGCACCAACTGCGGGAAAAAGGATACAAACAACGCCAGTTTGAAGGGATTTTTCTCTGCCTTACTGGTGCCCCGGTATACATCAATGATATACCCCATAGTCTGGAAGGTATAAAAAGAAATTCCCATAGGCAGCACCAGATTCACAAAGGACAGATGGCCGTCACTGTGAAAAGCGCTGAGAATTCCATTGATATTGGCAATCATGAAATTGGTATACTTCAAAACTGCCAGAATACCCAGATTAAAGAACAGACATAAGAACAGCCATTTCCATTTTTTTGCTTTTATGGCTGCCTTATAAGCCTTTTTCTCTTCCCTGCTTAACTCTCCTTTTTTTGCTTTTAAATAAGCCTCCTGCTCTGTCTGCAGGCTGTCCAGTTTCCTGCTCACCAGATAAGCTGACACCGTGGTTGCCCCTATAAAAATCAAATATGAGGGGCTTGCAAAAAAGTAAAATACATAACTGGCTACCAGAAGAAGCGGCCACTGGCACTTCTTTGGCAGCAAATAATATAATAGAAAAACAATGGTAATAAATCCAATAAAACTATATGATGTAAAAAGCATAAGCCCCCCGCTTATTCATCTTCCAGGCGGCAGATTAATTCGTATAAAGCCTCTGCGGAGTTGAAGTTTTCAGGGATGATTTCTTCTGCCGGAATGACTACATCATACTCTTCGTTTACTTCTGAAATAATGGTAACAATGTCAAAAGAGTCAATAATTTTGTCATCTACTAAGGTATTGCAGGTTTCAAAATCCACCTCCGGGTGCAGGTCATTTAAAATTTCTAATAATGCTTCCATACTTATTTTCTCCTTTTCTTCTCTTGATAAATTTCTTTTAATTTTGTTCTGTCAATCTTGCCATTTGCTGTCAGCGGCATTTCTTCCAGCGCATACACCTGATTTGGAATCATGTATCTTGGAAGTGTGCTCTTCAAAGATGTGACCAAATCTTTCACTTCTCTTTCTCCTGTGTAAAAGAGAATAATTTTGCCTTTTTCTTTATCATAAATGCAGCAGGCGCTGCGAATGCCCTCATTCATATTCACATGTGCTTCGATTTCTCCTAACTCAATCCTGTGGCCCATGTGTTTAATCTGATAATCTTTTCTGGAGATAAAAACAAGTTCTCCGTATTCATTTAATTTGCCAATATCCCCTGTCCGGTAAATCAATTCATGATAATAGGGATTTAAGGGATTCTGGACAAAAACTTCATCCGTCTTTTCAAAATTATTGTAATAGCCCAGTGTCAAAGCAGTTCCCCGGATACACATTTCTCCAGGTTCTCCCTGAGCCGGAATCTGATTTTTCTCATCCAAAAGCAGAATTTCCGTATTCTTAAAAGGACAGCCAATAGGAATGCTCTCTCCTTCTTCAAAATCCCTGTTTACCTCATAATAGCAGCTCATGCCTGTCGCTTCTGTAGGTCCGTACAGATTAATAAAACGGGCATTTGGAAGGGCCTGTTTCCACAAATGGAACTGTTTAATCGGGAATACTTCACTTCCAAAGGCTACAGTATGGAGATACTTTGGAATTACCTTGTCGAAAGTTTTCATGGATGAAATCATGGTCAGGGCAGACACCACCCAACATACCGTATTAATCTTGTACTCATTTAAAAACTCCACTAATTTCAGCGGGAACATAAACAATTCCTTAGGCACCAAATAGGTAGTTGCCCCGTATTTCAGAGAAGAAAACAGCTCTTTTAAACAGGCGTCAAAATACAATGGCGTCTGATTTGCAAACACAGAATCCTCCGTTACCTGAAGAACTTCTGTGAGGTTTTCCACATAATCAATCACTGATCTGTGACAGGCTGCCACACCTTTGGGAATACCTGTGGAACCAGAAGTAAATACAATGTAAATAGGGTCTGTATCAATAGCTTTGTCTCTGATTTCTTCCAATGCTTCTTCCTTCACAGGAGTTTGAATCATCTCATCATAGAGAAGAATTTCTCCCTCAAAATCCTGAAAACTGTCAATGAGCCCTCTGGTGCTTTCATCACAAATCACAGCCCTTGGTTTCAGATTTTGAAAAATCAGTTCAATACGAAACGCCGGCATTTCTTCATCCATAGGCACATAAAAACAGCCACTATACACCACACCCCAAAAGGCAGTAATCATATGCGGATGTTTCTTCATATAAATAACAATAGGTTCCTTTGCATAGCCTTTTTCTATGAGACAGGTTCCTATACTTCTGGAAGCATCATAGACTTCCTGGAAGCTCATTCCCATCTCTCCATTTGCAAATGCAGTTTTATCCGGAACCCGCTTTACCGTATGTTCCAGGTATTCCAAAATATTTCTTTGCATCTTCTTACTCCTTATATCTTAATGAGATTCTCATAAGATTCTTTTACTTCTTTTTTACACTGTTTCAACGCATATTTTGCCAGAACTTCCAGAGTATCCACATACCCGCTGCCGATTTCATAATCTTTTTTAATCAAAGATAACTCCGTACATCCAAGAACCAGAACCTGGGCTCCCTTTTCCCTTAAATGGGCGGAAACCCTCCTGAACTTTTCCATGTCAGGGGGGCGTCCTGCCTTAATATTGTCAAAGATCAGATCCATGATGTCCTTCTGATATGCTGGTTTTGGAAGGATGGTTTCCATGCCCATGGCTTCCAGTTCTCTCTGAAAAATCCCACTTTGAACGGTCCCATCCGTAGCCATAATTCCAACAGAATGAATCCCATGACTACAAATTTCCAGAGCTGTTTTCTGAATGCCATGAAGCACCGGAACCGGAATCCCCCTGGACAGCTCCTCATAAAAATAATGGGCTGTAATACAGGGAATGGCAATGCAGTCTGCTCCTTGTGCAGCCAACTGTTTCCCCAGTCTTATCATTTCGTCTGCAGGATTTTCCTCTGATTTTCCCAGAATATAGGCTGTGCGGTCCGGAATTTGCGGCATGTTATAAATAATCATTTGTAAATGATCCTGGTCTTTTTCTGCTTTTGTCATCTGAATCAGCAGTTCCATAAAATATGCAGTTGCAATGGGCCCAAGCCCTCCTAAAATTCCTAATGTCACACCATCCGCCTCCTAATCAACAGAAGAATCTTCTGTAGGTGTTGCAGGGTATTTACTCTGGTCAAAAATATGGCTGTTATTATGAGCCTTGGAATAGTCCAGAATTTCCTCATCTGTAAGGAGGAAAAATTCTCCGCCACCCTGTCTTGGCGTGGTATCAAAATGATACCATCCGTCTCCAACATCTACCAGGCTCCAGTAGTGTCTGGAATGGCTGGTGTCGCTTTTTTCAATATCCAGATTCGGGATTCCTGCCTGGGTCAGCAATGCTTTGGCTGTAGCAAAGAAAATAAAACAGTCACCCTGTCTTGTGGTAAAGCCCTGGTGTGCTCCATTGGTCCAGCTCTCTTTTTCTGAACTGTTTACGTAGCCAATATTCGTTCTTGTCCAGTCATAAATTGCCCTTGCTTTTTCCTTCTGTGTCATATCCTCATCTGTGATTTCTGCCAGAATTTCATCTGCTTCTTTTTCCACTTCTTCCGGCTCTACATAATCTTCCGGTTTTTCCTTAATGGTAATAGTGGTCTCTTCCTGGGCTTTATTTCCAGCCCGGTCCTGTGCAGTGTAGATAACATCATAAGTACCTGGTTCTTCTGGATTTACATCACTGTTGTCAATCTCCAGCTTCACCTTTTTATCGCAATTATCCGTTACCGTAATCTCTGATTTATAAGAAATAGGGTCTCCTGCAAAACCGGTAAGAGGCGCCACACCATTGATTTCAGGGGCTTCTTTATCCTCTATTACCTTAATTTCAGCCTGAACCTTTGCAGTATTTCCACCTTCATCTGTCAGAATCACTACCGCAGAAACCTTACCCTTTTTAGATAAATCCGGCTTGTCTTCAAAACTGCATTTCACATCTGTAGCATCTTGAATATCTGTCACCAGTTCTTTTGCCTTCAGCTTTCCATCTATATCAATCGTGATATTTTCTGCCTTTGCCTTAGGTGGCGTAGTATCCTGGACAATCAGTTTAGATTTTCTTTCTTTTCCTTTTGCCTTGATAACAATCTCCTGCTCTCCCACATGATTCAGCTCCACCTTTGACATATCGGTAACAAATTTTGCATCTACTTTTTTCTTCTTTAAAAAATCAGAAACTTTCAGGTCTTTTGTCCCTGCTTCTACTGTAATTGTCTTAGCCACAGGATTGGAAAAGAACAGCTTGTAGCCTAAAAATAACAGGGCCATGACTGCAATTCCTATGACGGTCAGCTTCTTCATCATCTCAATTTTCTGTTTTCGAAACTGCTCCTCCCTCCGTCTTTGAATGGCTCTTCTACGTTTCCTCTCCAGGTATTCCTGATATTCTCTCTCATTTTCTTCTTCCAGCGCCAGACATTCGTCTAAACCACTTCTGCGTCTGTAGGAAGGAGAAGCTCCTGTATCATAGGCGGTTCTTGCCCGTCTGGATGGGTTCTCACCCGGAGCTCTTCGCCTTGGCTGCTGACTTTGAGAACGCCGGGCGCTGCTGTTTCTTTGACGCGGCACCCCCTGTCTTTCTCCTGGCCGCCTTCTATGTTCGTATTCGTTCATGCTTTTTCTCCATAAAACCAGTTTTGTTTCTTTTTTATGAAATATATTTCTATTTTTTTACATAACCTTTGTTCATTCTATTCTCCTGTATGCATATTGTCAATATTTTGTTGCAAAAAAAGAACCGCCGCATTTCATGCCACAGTTCTTTTTCCTCTTTTCCTATATAAAAATCTGTTCCTTCCGCTTATCCGCAAAAATATACCAATATTCCCCCTCCAGGTCTCTGCTTGCCTTTATAAAAGAGTTCGAATACACAGCCTGAGCTATTCCCTCTGCATCTCCAAGAGCAATGCTGTCGAAGCAATCCTTTCCATCCATTTGCATATTTCCAAGCTGCTCTTCCAAAAGACAGCACAAGCCATTTCTTCCCATTGGTTTTTCCGGAATCTGCCTGTAATAGAATCCCTCATTGACAGTACGGTTACTGTTAATCATCCGCAGCAAATATTCTGCCTTTGGTTTCTCTAAGATCTGTTCCAGTTTCAGCTTTCCTCCTGCAATACCGGCTTCTCTGGCGTCCTTTAGAAATGCAGAAACCATACTGGGAAACACAATCACAAAGTTCCTTTGCTCTGCCACCTGGAAACGATATTCCTTTCCTGGCATACTCAGCCTATTTTTAATAATTCTTTCACTTTGCGGAAAGATTTTCGGTACATAATATATTGGAATCCGACTACCACAACTCCGCAGAGCACAGAGAAGGCGCCTGTCCAGATTTCACTTTGTACAATTCTTCCGTCATTTCCATAGGTCAGCAAGACCTCATATCCAAGTGCCAGCAAGACACCAACTACTGTTGGCAAAATGTAAACTTTTCCTACCTGTTTTTTCAATAATTCCATGCGGTACTGATTATCTGCTCCCAGCCTTTTTATATCTTCAAACACCTGAGCATTGCGGATTCCCACATTCTGGCTTCTGGTATAACCCATAATTCCCACAGCCGCAAAACAGATGACTGCCACATAGATAAACAACAGGAAACGAATGGCATAACCTAAAATCAACTGCTGCATTTCCAATGGCCGAATCATGGGGCGAAACTGCCAGTCCGTTGCTTTTGCCGGTTCTTCCGGATCAACCACAGCGGCATCTGCCATTCCACTTTCTCTGTACCCCTTCACATCCCGCAATTCCTCCTGGGAATTGTATGCTTCCATAACATTCATATTTTCAGACATGCGAAGGGCAAATTCCTTATACAAAGCCGCTCCAAACTCAATTTCCCGGTCGCTTTCCTCAGAATCAAACAGCACCTGGGTCATCTGCTGTTCAGGAGCAAGCCCTTCTTTTAAAGCTTCATAATCCTGGTTATTTACCACAAAACGGCTTCCCATAGATAGTCCGTTGTTTGGTGTCAGTACCAGGGAATCATATTCTGTGTTGCCCAGATATTTCATAGGAAGATAGGTATCCTCACTGGCAAGGTACAGTTTTGTCATATCATCAAAAGCAAACCAGGTAGTCTCTGCACTGTTTGTTGGCTGGATAAGATAATAACCACCTGTTGGAATATCCAGATGGATTCCTGTAAGCTTTTCATAGATTTCTGCGCTGGTACAGTCATACTCCGCATACTTTTCATATCTGTCTTCTATAAACTCTCCATCTTCATTGATATCCCGTTCCACGCCATCTCCCACAACACGGATAAAATCACCTTCCCGGTAATTCTGAATCTGAACATCATAAGACTTAGCCAGCTCCTGTACCTCTTCCTCTTTTAGTTCTTTTGCATCCTTTAAATACCGGTAGGAGTAATCATCCTGATAATTCTGATTCTTCTCCAATGCTGCCATTCCCATCATAGGAACATAGAAAACAGCATATAACCCTCCAATGATTAAAAGGGTAATCACCAGCATATTTTTCACAATGGATGCACCCTGGAATTTCAACATTCCGTAATTCAGCAGATTATTATAATATTTCTGTGGATTTCTCCCTCTTTCGTGACAGGAGATGGAGTACACCATAATCTAATAAAGCCCCACAAGCACCAGCAGATATCCTACGGATACCCAGCTTCCCAGCATGGTTCCAAACAAGTTCAAAACAATCATTCTCAGAAAATATCCAATAAATGCACCAACTGCAATAAGAATCACTCCAGAAATCAGATATTTTTTTGTTACCTTGTTTTTGATTTTTTCGGTTTTTCTCTGTTCATAAATCACATCCATAATGTTGGTTCTCTTCATGGCCTTTCTGGTGAGCAGGACTGCCATGAGAAACAGTACAAGCCCAAACAGCAAAGAGGTAAGAAAACCTTCTGCTGTAAACCCAAAAGAAGCATCATTCACTCTGGCAGTTAAAACCTCCATAATCTTTCCAATTACCAGAGACAGCACAGCCCCAAGAGCAATCCCTTCCATGGTATACAACCCAATCATTTTCGCCATTTCCTGATACAAAGCTCTGGCAAGAATACTTTTTTCTGTTCCAAGAGCCATAAAAATTCCCATTTCTCTGCTTTTATAGCGGAGAAAAATAGAAATGGCATACCATACAAACATGAGGCATCCTGCCGCCGCGATTCCGAAAATCATTCCCGCCATTTTCAGACTGTCCCCTCCATCTGGAAGCGCATTTTTTACCAGAGGACTGAATACCATCATTAAATAAGAAGAAATCAGCATCACAGCAAAGGTAATGCAAAACTGAAACTGCCTGTAATCCCTTTTATTTCTTTTTCTAAGTCTGCTCCAAAGTATACTAAGTGTCATGCTTCCTCACCACCATTCAAATCTCTTAATACGTCCAGTAATTCCTCCAGAAATTCTTTGCGATTTCCATGATTCTTTAATTCTTTATAAATCCGTCCGTCCCGCATCACAATCACCCTGTCACAATAACTGGCAGAAAAACTGTCATGTGTCACCATAAAGGTGGTGGCATTGAGATTCTTCTGTGCCTCCAGAAAAGCATGGATAACAGCTTCACTGGAGCGGCTGTCCAGGTTTCCGGTAGGTTCGTCGGTAAACTGTACCCCTATCCCTTTATGCCTTGAAAATGGGGGCTTTAACTGTATGCACACTTGTGTACTGTGTGTTATTTTCCATAAGAAGAGCTAGTAGCAAAGTCTCAGCCCTCCACTACTAGCTTTTCTCTCTTTTTCTATTCTTCTGTTACTGTTTTCATATAAAGTGCTTGCATGTTCTGTTCCCGAACACTCATTCCTGCATGTTTAAATTTATATCGTAGCAATGCTGCTTTTGCCTCCTCATGCGTAGACAATACAATTTGCCCTATTCCCTGCTGTGTCAACAAATCCGCAAGCGAAATTGCACTGATATCATCAATTGTTTGAAGTGGATCATCTATCAGTAAAATGTCTAACCCTTTCGTATCACCATACACATTTTTTATTGAAAGTAAAAGCGCAATCGAAAGACCATTCAATTGTCCTGTACTTAAAATATTATAAACATCACTTCCACTCTTAGAAGCTGCTTCAAATACTAACTGATTGGTTTTAATGACTGCTCTAATTCCCAACCCTAACGGATAATTTTGTATAATCCTTCCACTATACACCATTAAAGGAATTTTAATTGCATTAAGAAGCTGTGTTTGATATTCTTTATTCGCATCTTCATATTTACCAACCAATACTTTTATTGCATCTGTCATATCCTTTGTTTTATTCTTATATTCCTCATAATCTCTTTTTAGTTTTCTTAGTCGGGCCTCTTCCGTAGAAAGCTGCTGAGAAAGATTATCATTAAATAACTTCGCAACATATTGTTCCTTGCTTTGTAACTCTCCCACTGTGTGATACGGTTTTTCATTATGATAATAGGTATTGTGAATGGATTTATACAATTCAACCTGCTTTTCTTGAAAAATAATTTTATTTGGAACTTCCTTTTCTTGAAGTTCTTTCAATAAGTTTTCATATTGTTGAGAAAATTCTTCAATATCAAATTTTTCTATTCCCTGAGATTTAAACTCTGATATTTTTACCTTATCCAACAACTGCTGTAATTTCTCCACCGCTAGATTCTTACATCCTGATAAAGTATCATCCATTTTTATTAGTACTTTATTTTCCTCAAGAAACACTTTCAACACAGGAATAATTTCTTTTTGAAATAAATTTGTTATTTGTGTCTCAATATCTTCTATTATTTTTATCCCATCTGTATGAATATTTTTTATAAATCGTTCTGTTTCTATAATAGCTGAATCTATATCCGTAAAATCCGTTCCACACAATGGGCATTTGTTTTTATCAAACTTTCCAGACTCCGCAGCATTATAAAATTCTTTAATAAGTCCCCTTCGTGCCTTTGTCATCTGTGCCAGAACCTTATCAGCATCATCCAATTGACTTTGTTCTTTTTTCTGGTTCAATAATAATGTTTTTATTTGTGCTATAATTTCTGCTTTTATTTTAATCTTATTGAACAATGTTTCATCTACTGACCAGACATTATTGCTATAATTCATCAATAATTCTTTGCTCTTATTTAACTCTTTTATGAGACTTTCTTTTTTATTAAGTAATTCAATCTCCTGTCGATAAAACAATGCCATATATAATCGTTTCGGTGATGCTTTCAATTCCCTTATGATAGCATTATCTTTATATCGAAGGTATTCTTCATAGTTTTCTATAAACCCTTCAATTTGTTTAAGCTGCTGAATAACAGTCTCATATGTAACTCCCTGGTCTAATTTTATGACATCAAATTCATATTCAACTTCGTCAAATAATCGTATATTTTCCCCTGGCAGTTCTGCATTCATAACAATGTGATCTGTCTGACGTTTTATCTCATTTACTCTTTGACTTACTACACCTATTTGTTTTTCTTTATCCCCAATTTCTTTTTCTACTCTTCCAAGAATATGTTCTTGAACCGATTTCAGCATTTGAATTTTATCAGTTATCTCGGTGTCATCTAAAAGAGAAGATACAGAATCTTTTCTATTTTTATACTTATTTTGTAAGAAGTCCAAAGATTCACTTTGAGAAATATATGTCCCTATATCAAACATATTGGAACTCAAATGAAATTTATCATACAATTCTTCTTGACTAATTTCTTGACTATTAAGTGTGATAATACTCTGAAATTCATTTTTACATAAAAGTTTTCTTTCTACATGTATTTCATCTGAAAAATCAGATGATAAAATTGCCGAAATAACTATATCCTTATTTACATCATTTGCCAGTGTTCCTAATGTTTCCGTCTTCCTATTTTGTAAACTAGGGTTAAAATGCTTTATTTTCCCAGTCACCAAAACTTCAATAGCATCAAATAATGTAGTTTTACCATATCCATTTTGACCATCTAAAATCACAATATTACTATTCATAAAATCAAATTTTAAAGGTTTATTATTTGTAATATACTTAAAATTTCTAATACATAGACTCTTAAATGTGTACCCCATCCAATTACTCCTCCAATAATTTTTGATATATCATATCGGACAATACTTCTACGTCAAAAGATGCTTCTTCTATTGATCTTATAAACATATCATTTAGCATTTCAACATTCTGTTTTTGTTTCCGTATTCCATCTATCTTTTGTTTTACCATTTCATCAAAGTCATTCATGACTGCCTTTGGAAAGATTGGATTAAAAAATGGAACTTTACTTAATAAACGCGTCAAAAATTGTACCTGCTCCGATTCATCGTTCAAGAACTGTACAGCTTCTAATACTGTATCAAGCATCGGTTTCCCATTAGTTTTCAATGACCTACACCATTTTTCGAAACATTGCAGTTCTTTTTCTGTATAATAGAACACATATTTTTTATAAAAGAATTCATTTTCTTCAATTTTTATAATATCTGGATACATTCTTTCCTCTATACACTCCACTTTCCAGAACAATATCATGTAAGAATCGCTTGGTGTCGGTTTTTCTATGACTGTGTATGCATCACTATTTAATGCTACATCTTCAATCTCTGCTAAATTATCCTGATTTTCATCATTTATCTCAAGTTCCGAAAAATAGTAATACTTGCTTTCTTCTCCAGATGCATCCATAAACAATTGCACTTTTTCATTATACAAATCAATCTTTGTATCTTCATCTTTTTGCATCGGTACAATATTTCCATCATTTAATAAACGGATTATATCCAATATAGTATTAATCATGATTACCTCCATTTTGTTCAAATTTTCCCTTCAATTCCTGAGCAGAAATCAATTCTATATCTCTATAATATTCGCCTACTTTATTTGGAGAGCTATTTTTCCATCCAGATGTAATTTGTGCTTGGGATAAAGTTCCTGAATAGCTTCCCGGAATAACCGTAATACTATTTCCTGCCAATATATCAATAATGTCTGTATTATTAATAATATTTTGGAAAATACTCTGTAACGCCCGTTCTTTCCTGGCACCACGTGTAAGATCTAAAAACGTAGGTATGACCTGTTTGCTTGGCGCTTGTGAATACTTTGATTGTAAATATATTCCACAATTATCTCCCGTAACTTTTTCTGGAGTATCGCTTCTATACAGTAATTCATAAATTTCACTTTGAATTTTATCAACTGAAAGATTTTCTACTAAGTTCAATTCGTTATCCCACTCATCTACTTTACCCGGATTGAGTAATTTACAAAACTGACCATAATCAACAATTTCAGTCATTTTTTCATATCCACATTTAGCAGCACATATTCTATTACAATTTTCTAAAGAAGTATCACATTCATCTTGACATAAATTATTTAAAGCCTTTTCAATATTCTGCATAACATATTCGTAAATTTTCTCTTTCAAAAAATATTCTTTTCGCACATCTTCTTTATCGATAGCAGACTCCATAATTCCTACGATATCAGAAAATTTTATTATATATTTTCTTTTTTTAGAGTCCTGCTTGTGCATCCTTGCGATGCTATCATCTAAAAACAAACATAGTTCCCCATATACAATCTCTTCTGCCTTATCAGAATAGCCTTTACTTTTCAAATATGCTAAGATTTCCGTATCTATTTCATTTCTCACATCACATACACCAACTACTTTTGATGCCCTTTTATATAATTCAACACTTACATTGTATGTATTAGATGCATCATCCCAATCTTTTATCTCCTTTGCAACTGTAAGATAACATTTTGCTGTTGGATTATTTGATTCAGCCCGATGTTTCAACAATTTGTCCATTGCTTTGCTATAACTGTTCCATTTATCTTTAGACAAATATGCCTTAACCTGATGAAATGATTTATATTCTGAATCGCAAATAATACAAAAATCTTCTGTTTTTTCTAATTCAACAGAATAGGCGTCTATATCTTTGTTTTTATCTTTGGCTATTTGATTTATTAACTCTAGGACATACAATAGCATCATTTTTCCTTGATAATTAAATCCACTCCATGTTGGTATTGCATCATTACCTCTACCCACGACCATTACTCCTTATAATTTTTATACTCTCATTATACGACAAATAAATAATAAGTCGAGTTAATCATACAAAAATTGGCAAAATAGTTTTGGTATAGAGGCTACATATTTCTGTACTGCTTATTTCCCAATAAAAATGGAAGATCCTTTTTAGAATCTTCCGCACTAATTTCTGTATTATTCATTTTTTTCTACATTTGGTAATAAAGAAGCTATCGGCCAACTATAAAATTCTTCTTTTTCTGTTGCAGATAATTGCTGCATATGTATATCAAATTCATCAAACTGTTTCAGCAAAATACATGCACAGCACCTCGCAAATATATTCTCAGAATATTTAATCTGTGCCAATGTTTTCCTTTCTTCAAGCTCTAGCTCCCTTTTACGGGCAATAATTTGAAGTCTATTTATTGTAAGAATGGTTGAATCCATCGAATATTTCTCTAAGATATTTATTAATTTTTCAGCCAATAACAATAAATTTTTATCTCTTTCCTTATCATAAGATTTTAGAAAATCCAATATTAGTCCCAAAAGTTGATCCGTTTCTTCTTCACCGATGTTGTACATTTCTTCCAACAGATCATTTTCATCAAATATCATCTGAAATATATCCTCATCTCGTAACGCAAACCATCTGCTGATTTTCTGTGTTTTTCCATCTGGTATATCGGCAAAGATAGCAATCCGTTTACCATCCTTCAAATAATTACGAATTATATATCCATCTTCTTGAATCTTTTCATATTCTAACAGCAATTTCCTACGTCCAATTATTTGTTTGTAAAGACCACAATTTTCATCTGCTTGAAATGGTAACGATAAAACTTTCATTTCCACTAATCCCTTTTTCAGAAAAAATATGGTAGGTTCTGCATCTAAAATTTCTTTCGTTTTAAATAAACTTCTTTTAATATTTAGTTCTGCAAGTGTTTCTCCTAATTGAACAATCCGTTTGTGATATGCAAGAAATCCTTCTGTAAAAGCTGTTTGTATTTCCCCTAAGAAATTTTTTCCCAGACTTATATTTTCAATCATTACTTCCTCTGCATCAGAAACAGCTATTATAATTTTTGATGCTTGAAAAACTGTTTCAAAATTATAGTTAGTTGCCTCAACACAACGAATGGTTGTTTTTTGGCTTTTTTCTGTTAATACAAATTCGATGATCTCACTAATCCTTGTAGTCGTTTGATTTAATTCATAAATATGTCGGACAGGATATCTTTGTTCTATTTTATCATCGATTTTTATTAACCACTCACTCTCGGTCGCAGTAACTAAATCTGTCAATAAAACTGGTATCTCCATCCCATCCTTCTTGGTATACACATACTTAAAAGGACTTTTCGCAATTGCGATTGCAGGATTCATATATGGAGTTGGCAATGTTGATATAGTAAAATTAGATATATTATCATAATCGGGAATTGATTTTCCCACCCCTACCATTGCCTGTTTAGGTCTATTTTCTTTAAAAAGAACACACAGCTCTTCTAATTCTCGGACAGTTTTTACATGGTTTAAATGTACCGTAATGCTCCCCTGCTCTTCTTTTCCTTTCATTATATGGACAATATCTACCGGAAGTAAGATTTTTGCATACATTTTGTCATTATATTCCGTTTTTGAAATTGCATCAACGAAAAATATTACTCCGCCATTCTTTAAATAATTTTTCAAATCATTTATATCCACTGGATAACTTATGCTATCCGAATCCGGAAGAATATTATACTCTTTTCCCTTTACTTGAATAGGAATAAGAAATTCATTTCCTGTCGAAGCCGGCTTTTTAGTTTTGTAATATATAATATTTCCATCCCATGAAACTGTTTTGTCATTCATATGAATATCTGACTCATCCAAATATTCAGATCTAGCACACATTCTTTGTAGTGTTGTTATAGAAAATGTTTCTTGACTACTCATTTATCTGAATCTCCATGTAGTTGTTCATTTCTGAAAGTTGATTGTTTTCTATTACATTATACTATATAGCACACTACGTTTCTAGATATTTTATCTCCACAACCACCAGCAGGCGCGTTCTTCACGCCCCTGCCAGTCGCTGATTGTTTTCTTCTTCATTAAAAATTCTTGATCAGATTCAAGTCTCTTTTATTCAATGCTTTCCGCATTGCTTCATTTTCTTTCCGTAATGTCTCGTTCTCTCTTTTCAGTTTTGCTACCTGTTGCTCCAGCTGCAGGATACGGTTGTCCATTGCCATATCTAAAATCTTTCTTCTCTTATCTATCATGCCAGCCTGTAGCTGCAAGGCACGATCTACTGCCTTTCGCACTTCTGGGTTCTTATAAAAAAATCCTCTGGACAGTCCGGTCTTTTGCATCAGTTTAGGAACGGTCACTTTATCCTCTTCTTCGATCATTTCCTGGATCGTCAGTTTTGCCCTCTGAATCTTCTCCACGCTCTGCTTATGGTTTACTTCCAGCATCTTGTCATATTTGCTCATACTCTTTCCCCCATCCTGCCAGATTCGCCCGGATCATCCGGCTCATCTCTGCTCTGATTTCTCTCGTTTCATCTGCGATGATCTGGAGGCTCATCTTCCGGTAAAATTTCACATTCTTTACGGATGTATGCCCCAGTAGTTTTGCGATGGTCCAGTCATCCAGATGCAGTTCTGTTAAGCGGATACCATATACATGGCGGAACATATGCGTTCCAAATCCGAATAGTTCTCCATGGTCGTCCCGCAAATCTTTTTTCTGGATCAGATCCATCACCTTGTTTTGAACGGTATTATACTGCATAGGTCTCTTACTATTTTTCTCATCCACAAAAATGTAAACCGTATCTCCATACCTTTTCTTGCTATACTCTATTGCTTTTTCAATCAGCAATTCCAGTTCTGCACTGATAGGTTTCACAAAGGTAGTTGTTTTCATCTGCCGGATCTGGATCATAGGATGTCCGTCCTGCCGATACAGGCAGTCTGTCTGCAGGGTAAGGGTATCCGATATCCTTGTTCCTAACATCTGGTGGATGACCATAAGCCGCTCCATCTGCTCGTCCAGCTCCGCAAGCGCTGCATTAAAACGAATCAGCTCACTATCTGAATAAGATTTCAGTTTCGGCTGCACCTGTCTGGGCAAGTCACTGGCCAAAAATAAAATTTCTAAATGTGGATACCCATATAATTTTCCAATGGTTTCCAGCAGTCCTCGGAGTCTCGTCAAATCCATTCGGTAATTATTCACGCCCTCCGCTTCCGTTGCAAGGTACGTCAGATATTCTTCCAGCAACTCCCGATTCAGATCTTCTGCCGAATGGATTTGGGGATATGTTTCTTTCAAATATCTGGATAGTCTCCGGATGGCTGTCAGCTCTTTGATGATCGTTGCAATCGCTTCATGATGTAAATGTTCATAAACTGCCTTTTTTGTTTCTTCCCGTAAGTCATCCTGGATAATCGCTGTAAAATTCAAAGTCTGTACATTTTTAATCGGATTCTTTTTATAGGCAACGTCCAGATTCTCTAATTTCCAGATATCTTTCTCAATCTCATCCCGTTCCTCTTTGGCTTCTGTAAATTGATATGCCTTCCGCACATATGTGATGAGGCTCGATGGCACTGTCTTTTCTTTCCCATATACGTTGATTCCCTGCATGGTCAGTTTTTGTCCATGTTCCAGAAGCCAGCTTCGGATTTTGAGCAGCCATTGTTCCCACTCCAGTTCCTGCAGGCTCTCTGCCCGGATGTGCTTATCCTTTACCATTCTACAAAATCTCTGATAGAGCACTCGTTCCTGTATCATCGTTGCCAATGCACATTGTCGGCTTCGATTCTCAATAAAGGAACGGAATTCATTTTGAAGCCCCTTTGTTGGAAGCAGTCCGAAATCAAAGCAATGGGATTCCTTTACCTTCTTTTTCTCTTTTTCCTCTGCTCTTGCATAGCAGTCTAAATCGATTAGATATAATTTTTCATCCATGGAACTCTCCTTTCATCAGTTCCGCCGCAAAGCTGTGGGTTTCTTCCTGGAAATATGCTTCACTGGCTTTTTCCAGTTTCTTCGGCATATAGTCCACATACTGTCTGGTCATTTCCTCATATTCATGCCCCAAGTAATCTCGTACCGCTTGGATAGAAATACCATTATCATAATAAAGCGTAGCCAGGTTATGGCGGTAATCATGGGATCTGAAAATATATTCCCCGTCTGCAATCTGATTTTTCTCACAGTATTTCAACATTTGATACCGTAATGTAGCATACTGGAATGCTCCACCTTTTTTGCTTTTAAACAGGTATTCTTCTGGTCCGATCTGATTTTTCTTTTTGTACACCTGCACCAGCTTATACAATGCTTCCGGAATGGGAATCCGCTTATACGTTTTCATTTTCACCTGATATACTTTCAGCCAGTAATCTCCATTCTTTTCTTCATAATCACCACCTGTCAGGGTGCATACTTCGCTTCCCCGGATTCCGGTACACCATAAGTGCAGGAACATCAACCGCAGATGTTCCGGAAACTCTGCCAGCTTCGATAAAATTTCCGTATAGATTCTTTCCGGTACACTGCGGTCATGGTGGACATGTACTTCTTTCTGCAGATAATACGCATGCCGGAAGGGAATCTTCTTCAGATATCCTTTGACTACAAGAAAATTGTAAAACTGCAAAATCATAAAGATCCTTCCATTTGCTGTTTTTTCACGGGTATCCTGTCTCTGAACGGATTCCAGATATCTCTGAATCTTCTCTGCCTCCACTTCATAGATCGGCTTTTCCTCTCCATTGAAGTGTGCCAGGAATGTACGAAGTTCCAGCAGCTTGATTCGGATGGTACTGATAGATAAATCTGTGATTCCAAACAGATACCGCAGATATTTTTGCAAAATCTTTTGATTTTCCAGGTTAGTCACCTCTCTAAAGGATACCGATTCCACAGGCTTACTTGGATTCATCCGTTCTCTGGAAAAATGGAAGCGTTCCAAAAACCACACATTTGCTTTCCAATGAATTTCCGGCGCCTGTAAAAATAGGATTTTTCTGCTCATCTGCAGGATGCCAAACATAGTACTTCTCCTTTTCCCTCGAAAGTCTTCCGAGAGTTCCTGTTCAAATTGCTGTTCTTTGGCCAGTGTCATTATCTCAATATCAGCTACTTGTTGCTTCGCACAAAATTGATAGAGCCTTTGCAGTGCCAGCAGTTTCTCTTTTCTGTAACGGCCTTTGTAGGTATGGATCACCTCTTTCAGCACTATAAAAATCTGCATCTTCAAATTTTGGGGACACTCCAGTGTAAAATCCCATAGCAGTTCCTTTCCATCTTTGCTGGTCAGAAAAGATTCTGCTATCTCAATCTCCGGATAATGGCTAAGGCACATCCACTGTTCCTGATACTCTGTAGTATAGTTTCTTCTCCCTGCCAGTGTCTGCAGTTCTTCTTTCATCCGATGAATCACGATTCCATCAAATCCCCGCAGGCAGGTAATCGGTGCAAGAACGGTTTCGTTCCTTTCCAGATATTCTTCGCAGCGGACCCTTAGGACTGCGTCCATCTCTGAAATATCAGTAATTCCTTCTTCTATCAGGAACTTCTTTATCCGGTTTCGTATGGTTCCATTTACCTCTGTACAGGCATCCACCTGCTCACAGATTTTTTGTTCCAGTACTTCCCGCTCTTCCTGCTGTTCATAAATATGTAATTGATAAGCGGGCATGTTCTTCACCTCCTACAGGAGTTTCTCCACATCATAAAGAGCAGAATGTTTTGCATAATATTGGTCACTGGCTTCCATAAGCTGGTCATCTACAAGGTTCAGATATTTGATGGTTGTGTCGATGTGCTTATGTCCATACGCTTCGCTGATCATTTCCAGCGGCCATCCGGCATCCCGCCTCATATTTCCGAAGTATCTCCGCAGCATATGGGGCGTCGTATGGATGCCTGTCTTTTTCTCCATCCGCTCCAGCATCCGGTAAACTGCGTCCACCTGCAGTGCCTTTCCTTTTGTCTCTCCTTCGATGTTTACAAACAGCATCTGCTGGTGCTGCAGAAATTCCCGGTACTTGGACAGATAAAATAGTAAAAACTGGAAGGTGGCATCACTGACTTTGGATCTTCGGTATGCCGCATTCTTCGCCCTTGCCTTGTTTTCATTGTCATCCCGGAAGAATACCCGGATGGTGTGTCTTTCATAATCAATATCTCTGGTATAATCTACCCCTAAGATCTCGCCGATCCGGTATCCGGTCTCTGCCAGAAGCATGATCAGAAGCTGATCCCTGCAGTTGGTACACTGCTTTAAAAGTTCCAAAATCTCCTGATGCTCTGCCGGACGAACGTTCCGTTCTTCCTCTTTCAGATAGCCATTGAACGACCGGAACCGCAGCTTGCGTTTTACACCGATGGAATCATGGGTAGTAAAGCTGTCATAATATAACACTTTCAGCCTTTCCATATCTGCTTCCAGCTCTAAAAAACAGAAAAACCTGAACACGTCTTTTAAGTACGCATTGCAGGTTTTATTGCTTGGCAGTTTCTCTTTCTTTTCATGCAAATGGTTTCCGGCTTTCAGCCAGTGGAGAAATCCCACATAATGTTCATACTGTTCCTGGAATTCCAGTTCCGCTACCTGGGACAGTTCCATCTCTTTCTCATCCAGATATTCCAGATAGAACCGGATGGATTTTGCCCTGCGGCCAACGGTATTCGGAGAACGGTTTGCTCGAATCAAATGCGTCAGATACTTGGACGGGAGCAGCACCATCTGCCAGCTCTGATGATCCCGAATCAAGAAATATTCCTGTTTTCTTTCCCAGATATGTTCCACTGCATATCGTGCCATTTTGCTCACCGTCCTTTCCTCTAACGCTATACACATTATACCCACTTCATGTTCAAATAGCTATTCATCAATACCAACAATCCCTCCAAAACCGCTCCAAAAACTGTACTAAATTTTTCCCTTAAAAGCGCCTGGAAAATAAGCACAAGCAACAAGGCTGGAAAGCAGATTTTTCCTATTATAAATAATACTCTACACCTTTCCGGCTGCGGATGAAATCCTGTACCTCTTTCAATTCTTCTGCTATCCGGCAGGGCGGAAGCGCACACATTACATCTTCGTGATACTTGCCGCCTTTTACCGCCCGTATATCTAAAATAGACACCACGCAGGTATCGGTTTCTGTCCGGATGGCTCTCCCAAATCCTTGGCGCAGTTTCTTCTGCATATCCGGCACAATGATAGACTGGATATAGGATTCCAAAGAGTCATACGTCTCCTTCTCTGCTTCGCTGATTGGATCTGGTACTGCAAAAGGCAGTTTCACAATAATCAGCGAAGATACCATATCTCCCGGAAAGTCTACCCCTTCCCAGCAGGAGCCGGCTGCAAACAGCACCCCATTCTCCATGGTCTTGAACCGCAAGATTTCCTCTTGAGAATGCCTCCATACTTCCACCATAGGAAATGGCAGGCTGTCTCTTAAAATCTGGTACACACTTCCCATCAATGTATAAGAGGTAAACAGTACCAGCGTATGTCCGTAAGTGGAACAGATCAAGGAATGGATCTGGTTCGCCACCATTACTGCCTCTTCCCTGCTCCCTCTCCTGCAATATTCCAACGTCTTTGGCAGGTATATCAGACAATTCTTTTCGTAGGAAAAGGGGGACTCTGCCACATATTCCTGCACTCCTGTTCTTCCTTCCAGCCCGGTGATCTGCCGGGTGCGTAAAAAGCCTGCGCCTGCCTTTAGCGTTCCGCTAGTTAAGATAGCAGATATCCCTTCTTCCCGATCCCATAACATCTTCCGAAGCAATTCTGGGATTTCCCGATTGGCTGCACATAAAATGGGAAGCTTCTCTGTATCGAATCGCAGATAGCGGACATATTTCTCATCACTGCTGCAAAAACACTCCAGCACCTCTTTTGCATCCTCCAGCCGATTCCGTATCCACTTTGGAACACATTTTTCCAGCTTTTCTAAAAGAATTTCCAACATTTCTACTCCTTCCCACAGAGAAACCACACTATTTGTTGTATGACGGAATGTTTCCCGGATTCCTTTTCCACTCTTCTGTTCTGCACCAACAACATGCAATGCGTCACACATCACTGTCCGCAGGATTCTTGCCTCTTCTTTCTGATGCTCCCGTTCCAGATAATATGCTATTTCTCGGATATCATCCATGCACAGGTTTTGTCCAAACATCTGCTTTGCCGCTTCCGGTAACTTATGAGCTTCGTCTACAATCATGATCCGATAATCCGCCAGTAAAGGCTTGTATCCTTCTGCTCTGTGATACGCATCTGCCAGTAAATAGTTGTGGTTGCAGATTTGAATGAACACATCCTGTTTCCTGGATTCTTCCAGATATCTCTGATAGCGGCACATCTGCCTGCCCGGACATTCTCTTGGACAGAATTTCGGCACACAGACCAGCCTTCTGTCAAATCCACTTAGATTCTTTACGCTATCCATATCATACTGTTTCCGCAAGGACAATAGTGCTTCTTTTTGGGCAGCATTCTTCTGTTTATGGCGGATCGCTTCGATTCGTTGTTCCAGCCTGTTGTCACAGACAAAGTGTTCTTTCCCTTTTCGCACCACTGCCCGAAGCGGAGACTGAATGATCCCTTGTTCCAGCAGCACCCTGGACAAAAATGGAATATATTCCGTCAATATTGCTTTCTGCAATGCAATGCTGGAGGTGGACACCACTACCGGACGCTGCTCCAACGGATTTCCTCTCCCAGTCAGCATGGAATACTTCCGCAATAATACGCAGGCTACCAGATAGGCATAGGTTTTTCCAATCCCTACTCCTGCATCACACAAGGCAATCTGTTCTCCCAGCAGGGTATCCAGCATTTCATGGCAGAGACGGATCTGCTCTTCCCGGACTGCCAGTCCCTGTTCCGGAAATAGTACCCGGAAGATCTTCTCCACTTCCTGATGCGCTCTTTTTTGATATTCAACTTTATAAAACATAGTACTTCTTTCCGCATGGCGTTAATACCACAAGAATACGGCTGTGGCACTTTCCCACAGCCGCATGTATCTGATATCAACGACACACTCTTTTTTGATTTCTTATCGTTTCTTCTTTTCTTTGGCACCGTATTTGTCCTCGACTCCCCGGCTGCCACACCACATCTATGGCAGGGAACATTACAGGCGGATGCTTCGCTTTGCACCGCTCGCAGATTTCCTGAAAGTCTTGCTGATTACAACTTGGAGTCCATCCTCTTCCTTATGGGAAGAAATTCGTATCATTATCCCCCTCCGATGATCCTGGCGAAAGACCTGCGAAAGTCCATTTACAGCTATAAGGTGTCGCTCAGAATGAGAACAGGCACTGACAGTTTTCTCACGAAATGATCCGCCATCGTCTTTGGACAGACCTTTCCATAACAATCCTGCAGTGCTTGTTCCCATCCGTCCTGGCGCTTATGCTGTCACGCTTCTATCTTTGGGAACGTACCTGTAATGCTGGTATGTGGTTGTCAAGGAACGAGGGGCAATTACCCCTTTCATATATAGAGCCGATGAGATACCCCATTTTTCTTCACTTTTTCAAAACTTTTTTTATTTTTTTCTTTAATCGCTCAATTCGTGTATAAATGGTCTTTTCCGGCAGTCCCATCTGGCCTGCAATCTCACGAACAGAAAATCCCCACATCTTCAGAAGTAAAATCTGCAGTGTTTTCTTATCCGACTTCAAAAGAACCCGTAATAACTGTTCATTCTCCACACTGTCAAGTAACTGTTGAATATTAAGCACCACTGGAGATTGTTCTTCCAATTCCCTGGTGTATAATTCTTCTTGATTAGAAGAAAAATGTTCCCAGAATCTCCGCTCCGCATTAAAGTCCTGCCAGTCTAATTCACGAAGTCTTTGGATTACCTCTTCACTGACACCGGATTTTCGCAAAATCCGTTCCTCCTGCTCCTTCCACTGTTTCCATTTATATTCTTCTTTTGCTTTATGAAATGTCACCTTTCTTTTCCTCCGATCTGAATTTTTTTGAAATCAAATCGGAGTGGCGGTGACCTTGCCTTCTCACTGGCAAAAGACTGTATGAACCGGAGTTTTCTCCACAAAAAGAAAGATGCCGCAATCCTGTTTTGAATTGCGACACCACCAAACGCTGCATATGAAGTTAGGTTTTCCTCTTTTGTAGCTCTTTCCGGCACATACACTGCTCCTTTATGGCATGGAACGAAGCCCATTTTTTACATAAAGAAGTAGTATACAAGACTAAGCTGTCATCAGACTGTCTGTTGTCTGTCAAATAACTGTCAGTTTTCCTGTCATTTCTTTTCTATTACAGTTACAACCAAATCTCACCATATAAAAAGCAGGCTCCATTTTCAGAAACCCGCCTTCTATGATTCCTTATATACTTTTAAACAATATCCAACCTCTTTCACACTGCTGATTATATGCTCTGCATTTGCATCTACTTTTTTCAATTTCTGTTTCAATCGATGTACCATGCAGTAAATAATATTTGTAATATCCCCATGTGGGTACTCCTGCCATACCAGCTGATAAATCTGACCATATGTATACACTCTTCCCGGTGTAGACGCTAACAGATGTAGAAAATCAAACTCCCTTTTTACAACTGGGACTATTTTATGATTCCATTCCACTGTTCTTTGAAGTGAAAAGATTTCCAGTTTTCCAAGCATGATAGGAATTTCTTCTCTTCTTTCAGATTTCCATTCTGTATAGCGCCGAATTAATGCATACGCCTGTAGACTGACTTCTTCTGCTGTATACGGTTCTGTCAATACCACATCTGCCCCCAAGTAAATGATTTTACTTCTTATTTCGGCCTGTTCAGATAATAAGACAATCACAGGTGTTATCACTAGCTTTCGGATTGTTTCTACAAGCTGACATATTATTTCCGGTTCTTGTTGTAATGCAATCAAAATTAAATGATAAGAGCAAACTGTCAGATGAGAAAGAATATCCTGGATTCCTTTTGCCTGGTATATCTCTGTCTGTTGCTCCAATAAGACCAGACTTTCCCCTGTCAATTTGCTTTCATCTGCAATTACTATAATTCTGTTTCTCTTCACACCCCAATCAATGTATTTAGCATATCAGTTCCTCCACATGATTTTTTGCATAGTCATAAAAAATCCGTTTTTCTTCTTTACAACACCTGAAGAAATATTCGCTGCACTTCACATGAATTATTGCTTCGTCCGGTATAAAATGAGCTTCTTCAAAGCACCTGCTACCATTTATTTCCAATTCCTGTAATTGATGCTCCATAATCCAATAAACATCACCGTATCGGAAAGGTCTGTGCGATATATATGGATAATTAAATTTTTCCTTATCTGCATTTGAATTTAATACCTGATATGCGTATTCTTCATATTCTCCCGGAACTACATTCCAAAGTGGTATTGCAATATCTGTAGTTTCATTTTCTTTTATCACCTTTATAATTTCCTTCATAATAAAGGTAGGCATGATACACATTTCTTTGATCTTATTTCGTGAGATATGAAATTCGCGATTATCTATTGTGTTATTATCAGGCCAGTAAATCGTTTTGTCACAAATTTCATATCCATACGTTGATGGGCTAATCAAAATGATATCCATATATGTTGACATTTCTATAAGCAATTCAGTAGCACATTTCACTTCTGACACCTGCATATTCTGAAATAAATTTTGAAGCAGATATTGTTTTGATGTATCAACAATAAGAGTTATCAATAGTAGTAATTTCTTCTCACCAATTGTCAATTCTTCAATTCGATAATTCTCTTTTGTTTCCAAACCTGCCAGTTCCAACATTGCCTGCATCGAAAATACATCATTTTGAAATATGGGAAGAATAGATAGATAATCTCCTACTGTTCTGCTTCCATTGTAAGTTATCTTATCAAAATCTTTAATTGTACACCCTGTTATTGCTGATAAAAACCTCAGCGTATCGTTTTGTTGAATTGCATCAATAACCAATCCAACAACCTCGTGATTCTTTTTCATAAAGGACACCTACTTTCTATAGTCATATTGTAAAATACAAATGTCACAGAAATGTCCTAAATCACACAAATTATTATATTTATTGATTAATGATCGTTTTTTCAAAAATTTATAGTATTATCTTCTCCTATGCCATATCACAAAAAACTTAAGAATGTAGTCCCCGGTGTCTCGTTACAAAACTCCTCAATAAGTGTATCAAAAAATTCTCTGTCTGCATCCTCGTTCAGCGTAGACAAAACTCTGAATGCAGTTATTCCATCGCTCTGATTTGCTCAACGAGAGATTGCTTTTTCAAATTTCCCGTTGTATAAGAAATCAAGATAAACTGCACAATCAGAAGGATTGCCAAATATATCAATATAACCAGCCATGGGAATGAATAATAGAAGTATGGGTTTATTGTTTTCGCAACTGTCTGTACGCATAGGAAACCAAGTCCAGCCCCCAAAACCAATGTTACAAACGTAGCAAAAACGGAATAAAGCATCCCCTCATAACACAGCATTTTGATCAGTTGCTTTTTACTTAAACCAATCGCCTGTAACATTCCAATTTCCTGTCTCCTAGACAGAAAGTTTGTGATTGTTGTATTGACAAGGTTGATGAAAGAAAAACACACGACAATAATAGCTACAATCAACAATGCTCCAAAGGGAAGTTGCTGATTCCTGCTATAATAAGTGATACTTTCTTCTATGGTATCCATAACCAAGTCATGATTTCCGTCTATCAGCTGATTTAAGGAAGCTTCAATCGTATCAGATTTATTCGTTTCAGCCATTACCGATACAGTTCCCGAACAATCCATTCCGCACGCTTCATTCATAAGCTCCATGGGCATAGCAAAACACATATTAAACGCCGGGTGACTGAAATTACTGACAATTCCCATAATCGTATAGCTCTTGGTTATGGTCTGTCCGGCTTTCGTTAAAAAATCAACTTCGACTTCATCTCCAAGCTGTGCGGACAGCGATAAATTTTCCGCTGTATCGTTTATCAGAATGATGCCATTTTTTGATACCAATTCATTGTAATCAACGGTTCCGGCAATCAAATTTTCCTCCAATACGGAAACATCTTCTTTGGCAAATCCATAAATCCAATTGTCATCATAATCATTGACACGATATTCTGCGTCCGTGTAATACCAGCGTTTGGTTCCTGTAACGCCATCCATAGACTCTATTGCATTTACAAAATCGGCATTTAGTAAATTCTTTTTCTGTAAGCCAGCCAAAGAAACATCGGCGGTATCCCAAGATTGATTTGCATTGAGCTGAATGTTAAATTCACCGGTGGGGAACTCCCTTCCTCGTGCCTCTGCAACACCATCATAAGAAACCAACATGGTTGAAATCAATACAACTAACACTCCGCCAAGCGAAAGAGAAAGTATTGTTAAAATGGATTTTGTCTTTTGTCTGGACAGATTCATTTTAGCAAGTGAAGCAGGGGTTATTTTACGGTGCAGCACAGAACTTTCTTTCATCGTCTCTTTATAATCGGAATATCGCAATGCTTCCATCGGTGAGACAGCCGCAGCTTTTTTTACGGGTGTACGAATGGAAATCATCACAATGATAAAAGCAAAAAGTCCAACTCCAACCGTCACACATAAAGCAGTCAGCCAGTACCAGCCAGCAGGAACTAAAAAGTATCCGATTACATTTCCGATAATCAAACCAATAGGAATAGCAATCGCGGCAAGTAATTTTCCTTCTCGGTAAACCATCTTTTTAATCTGTCGTTTTGTAGTTCCAATGGTGCGAAGCTGTCCATAATTCCGAATACTGCTTGCCACTGAAATATAAAAAATCGAATAAATCACAATGCCGGAGCCAACGAAAGTTATAAAGCCGATCAAGAAATAAAACAGCATATCACTTCCACGATTTTCGTCCTTTAAGTTGAAATATGTGGAACGGACAATCACATTCTCGTCGGAAATTTCTAATTGCTGTGCCAGAGTGTTTGCATAGCTGGTGGCTTCTTCTTCACTCATATTTTGGGCGTTCTTTAAGCCGATATAATAGTCCATCCCTATATTATTTCCATACTGCTGCTCTGCCAGTTCTTTTGATATAATGGCGGTATAGCGTCCAATATCTCCAGTTTTCACATTTAAGATTCCTGTTAATTTGAAATCGTGGGTAGTGCCATCCGAAAACGGAATGTTGATTGTCTGTCCTAATTCATTGGAATATCCCAAGCTATCCAAAAAGGATTCCTGCACTACAATTTCATCTTCCAAAGTTGGTAAATCTCCCGAATAGGGCATACTTTGTGATTTTAGCATATCTGCATTTGCATAAGTAAAATTAACGGTTGAATGATTTACCTGTTCAGAAAATGCATTAAAAAACTCTCCCACCCACGCAATTTCTTTTTGATTGTACAATTCCTTCCCCTGCTGTTCAGAAATAGCATGATATACGATCTGCGCTGTCTTTTGATTCAGTTTTTGTGTTTCCTGCGGCACTCCAAAGCCATAAAGGACAATGGCAGACAGTAATGCACTGGCAAGTGCAATCGTCAAAATAATAAAGATATTTCTCTTTCGATTTGCCGATATATTCCTGCTCGAAATACGCTTTATTATGGTTCTTGTATCATTTTCAAAAGGTAGTGTCATATAAATCATCCCCTTCTAACTTATTAAAATATGGATTTTCAATATTATAAAACGATTCTTAATTATAATTCCCTCACTTGTTCTACTAATGATTGTTTTTTTATTTGTTTGATTGTCAAGCGAGAAAATAGTGTCTGAACTACAAACATCAATATAAAATATATAAACATTTCTACGATTGGAAAATGATAGGTTACTCTTCCGAAAATACTCATTGAACTAAATACTGTACAAAGAAGATATCCTAGAACTGTTCCAAATAATATAGAAAGAATAAGCACACAAATAGTATAAAACAGACCCTCCATTAGTAACATATTTGAGAGTTGTTTGCCACTTAAACCTACTGCTTGCAAAACACCTAACTCCCGTTTTCTTGTTAGAACATTTGTAATAAGAGTATTTAGTAAATTGATAATTCCAAAAACACCGATAAACATGACAAAAACATATACTGGCATACGATAATTCAACAATTTTTCATTGTATGCTTCCACCCAATCATTAAAAGTGCTAATATAAAGACGGGCATTTGGTGATATCATCTTTTGAATCTCCTCTTTTAGAATATCCCATTCATTATCATCAGTATCTATAATGAGCTGATAATTAAAATTTTCTACAGGCGTAATAGTATCCAGCATTTCTAGTGGAATAAAAAGAGTATCATATCCACCATAGGGAATATTTGCATCTACAATTCCCATCACTTTTACTTGAATTTTCTTTTCTCCAATCTCAAGCGATATTTCATCTCCTAGGGCTACATCCCATCCAAAAATTTCTTTCCATTGTAAATCATTAGCAATAATAACCCCATTATTGCTAATAAGTTCTGATAAATCTGCTGTACCCTCAATCAAATATTCTTCGACAATCTTTTGAGTGTTTTTACTATATACATCTGAAACAATAGGCTCAACATCTCCCGTTGGAACATGAACATTCAAAACAGTACCCTGATATGCTTTAACTCCCTGGACTCCATGTATATTTTTGATAGATGCTATTAAATCATCTGTAAGCAAATTAGATTTTTGAAGTTCAACATATTGCTCACTATTATGGGACTGTGGTCCGTAATCTCCAAGTTCAAGACGAATCTCTCCATAAGGAAAACTTCTTCGTGCCATCTCTACAGGATCAATGGAATTAAAATATGCAGAGCTTGCCATTAGCAAAATACCACATACGCCTAATGATAAAATGGTTAAAACAGTTTTTTTCTTGTTTCGCAAAAAATTAAGGAAAGCTAAATTATTTGTGGTTAAGGCTCGCTTTGATTTTCTTGTATAATCAAATGCTATTTTCTCATTATTTTCAGTATAATGTAATGCTTCCATAGGTGTTACGTGTGAGGCAATTTTCGCAGGCTTCATAATAGTAAACATAATACAGGAGTACATAAACAATGAAGTAACAGCAGCGGTAATCAATGTAACCAATGCATTCCATCCTTTAGGAACAAGAATATATCCTACCATCCCGCCTGCTATTAGTCCCATTGGAATACCAATTCCGGCAAGATATTCTCCTTCCCGAAAAACTATTCTTTTTATTTGCTTTCCAGTTGTTCCTATTGTTCTTAATTTTCCATATTCATTTGTTTTTCTTATTATAGATACATAAAACAAACTGTACACAACAAGAGTACAAGCCAACGTCACAATAAGACAAACAGATGCTATTATCAACATGTATTGACTGCTTCTTTGTTCAATTAGGGAAAAATAATATGTTGAAAATTGTATATTTTCCTGCTGAATTCCCCATTCATTGAGCAATGTTAGTAATTCTGACTGGATAGCAGCTTTGGACCAGCCATCAGATCCTTTTAATCGAACATATGCAGAATATGTCGAATCACTAATTTTACTTGCAACATATGATTGCGATACGAATAATGAATAATTTGAATTTTCAACAGGTAAAATGCCACATAAAGTGTATTCTTTTTTCCCATCACCTAAATCTATTGATATACTATCTCCCACAGACTTAGATAATCCAGTTCTTTCAAGAAAAGCTTTTGTAATGGCAACTTCTTTTTCTGTTTCTGGTAATTTCCCCTGCAAATCAGGATATTTTGCCAAATCCATTAGTGTCTTGTCCATGGAACGAACTGTTAATTTAAAATCTCCATAAGACACCATTCCTAATAAATGACTTACACCAACATCTACTCTATCATCCTTTACTAATTTTTCTATTTGGCTATTGTCTATGTCGTTAATGACTGCTTGATAACGCCCCATTGCATCATTTAATGATTTCCGTTGCGAGCCAAAAAAGTATAAAACTGTTGCCATAATCAAACATGTAGCTAAAGCTATCGTAATGATAATAAGTACATTTCTGATTTTATCTGCTTTAAGATTTTTCTTTGAAATCTTTTTAACAATAGGACTTGTATCATTTTCAAAAGGTAAAGTCATATAAATCACCCCTATCCTACTATTTTTCCATCTTCAATCCTCACAATGCGGTCAGCAAGCTGCGCAATAGCATTGTTATGCGTAATCATTACCAACGTCTGATCAAACTCTCTGCTAGTTCTCTGAAGCAATCCCAAGACATCCGCACTGGTTTTCGAGTCTAGGTTACCTGTAGGTTCATCGGCCAGCACAATGGCAGGTTTCGCAACCAGAGCCCTTGCAATCGCAACTCTCTGCTGCTGTCCTCCAGAGAGATTATTCGGCATATTCTTTAGTTTATCTTCCAGAGCCAGCATATGAACTACTTCATCCATAAATCCCTGATCTACCGTATCTCCATCCAGTTCTACCGGAAGGACAATATTCTCATAAACATTTAAAATCGGAACCAAATTATAATTTTGGAAAATGAAACCAATATTTCTTCTCCTGAAAATCGTCAGTTCTTCATCGTTTTTCTTTGCCAGTTCTTCTCCCCGTACAATAACTCTTCCGCTGGTAGGAGTGTCCAAACCTCCCATCATATGAAGCATCGTGGATTTTCCGGAACCTGAAGTTCCTACTACTGCTACAAATTCTCCTTCTTCCACAGAAAAATTCACACCATCCAGTGCCTTTGTAATATTCGGTTCCGTACCATAATATTTTTTTAAATCGATTGTCTGTAAAATACTCATATTCTATAAGCTCCTTTCTGCCTTTCTTTATGATGACTCTATTATAAAATACAAATGTCACAGAAATGTCCGAGAAAAGAACAAAATTCAAGGAATTTCAGCCTGAATTGTTACAAATCTCGGACATTTCAAAAAATTACAAAAGATACCAAATATGATATTCTGCTGTTCTTGATTTTATCTGTGACTATAATTCTATTTAAAATATCACAGCAAACTGCCTTTTAATCCTTTTTTGAAAATCAAGACAGCTTTTTCAGCTCCCCAAAATGACATAGTTACAAGTTTGTAGCTTTGTTTTTCCATTTCTATAAGTTTAGCATTTATTTTTTCAGTTACATTTTCAGTAGTAATATTTTCTATTAAAACGGTTTGATACATCATTCAATTCCCTCCAATTATTTAGTATCCGCTTTTCTATAAAACTTTTTAAAGAAAATTTCTGGTACCAGAATACTGCCTGCAAGTAAAATCATCAGTAGAGCAACCATTTCTTTCAGCGGATAATAGAATACAAAATAAGAGATCTTTGTTTTCATGTACCATCCAATCCCGCCTATCAACAGCGTTCCCGTTGTTACCAGAAGAACACTCAGTAACAGCCAGGTAAACATTCCTTCCGCAAGGAACATCCGCTGCAACTGCTTTCTGGTCATTCCCACACGATTCATAATGGCACATTCTTTTTTTCGAAGTAACATGTCCGTTACCCTTACATTTAAAAAATTCATAATCCCGATAAAAATCAGGCATCCACTGATTACCAGAAGCAACAGTCTGCTGGTCTGAATATACTCCGATTCTTTTAACAAGAGGTCTGACCGACACTCCATCTGAAATAAATTTAATTGCTCTGCATATCCGTTTTCAGACTGAAATTCCATATTCTCTGTTTGGATCATTCCCTTTAATCTGTTTTTACAGCCCGATTCCTGTTCCTTTTCTACAGAAAAACTCATTTCAAATGTCTGTGGGGTAAGATTCTCTGACAGGTTTTCAAAGGTTTCTTCTGTTACAAGAAGAAGGTTGGTATTTCTGCCATCCCAGCACAACTCTAATTCCGGAAATCCTTCCTTTGTAATATCCAGATATCCGCAATTGACCAGTGTCTCTGGAACCAGACCGGACATATCGGTTCCCACCGGTACCAGATCATACACTTCTATTGTATTTCCAAGCTGCTCCAATGCCTGCCCTTCTGCATATTCTGACACTCTGTGGTCATGGAGAAGAAACGTTCCATTTCCGTGTGCAAATGTTTCCCAGTCTGCTGTCATCTCCTGCTCTCTCAGAAATTCCTGCAGTTTTTCTTTTTCATAAGAAGAAATTTTTTGAATCACAGTCGGAACGGTTTCCCCGTCATTTAATAACTTGATGCTATCTCTCCCATTTTCCCCAACAATGGGATAAAATCCCTGTATCTGTGTTTCGTCCCGCAAACTATTTCCTGCGGTCTGCTTTATGTTCTCCAAGAATTCATTCGGGAAAAAGACCATATTTTCTGTATCCGGGGAAGTTTCCATCAGTGTGCTGCAGGCTTCCTGTGTAATGTGGATTTGAAAATCAGGTTCTTTCATAAACTGGTTTTGCAGATCTACCCCCTTTACAATCACAGAAGATCCAAGAGCTAATCCGCATCCTATGGTCAGGGAAATCATGGTGATGAAAAAAGCCTTTTTGTTGCGGAACAGATATCTCCTGGCCAGATAAACTTCCGGAGCGTTTCCAAAACTTCGGAAGCTGGCTTTCTTTTTCTTTGTTTGTTTCTTTTCTGCAACAGTACCCGTTCCATAGTTCATACACTCCAGAGGACTCAGAACTTTGATTTTTTGCCTTACCAGAAGTATCACAACACCCAAAGTCACTGCCACTGGAAGAATGGCTATTAGAAAGAACACAGGCTGGTAGAACGAAATTCCCTCCAGTTCTTCTGCCTGTCCAAGATACAGTTTTCCAATGACAGAGGGCAGGACTCCAAGTACCACCAGACTGCCTATGACAACGCCTGCAAGACTTCCTATCAAGACAACTTCCATCATCTGCCGGAATATCACTTGTATAATCTGATGCTGCTGTACCCCGACTACTTCCATCAGACCATATTGCTGTAAGTCTTTTTCCAATGATAAATTCAAAATATTATAGATGAATAAAAACATACACAACAGAATCAAAAAAGAAAATAAAGCTGCAAATCCATAACTTCCCAGCATTCCTTCCACTGTCCGGTATGCAGCCGAATCCATGCTGACAATCCGCTGTCCTTCTTCCAACCGGATATCTTTCTGCAACTGTTGTTCCATCTGCATACCACTGACAGAATCCTTTTCCGGTTTCAGCAGTATCCTGCAGGGCTCCCATCCAGCTCCGCTTTCTTTCAGTTTCTTCTCGGATAAAAATGCAATGGAAGAACTTGCCCCCTGATTCTGATATTCTGTAAAATATCCGGAAAGCTGAAACGTCTGCTGTCCGGTTCCTTTTGTTTGAAAAAGGTCATTCCAATAAAAATCCAGATTTAATTCCATTCCCACCTTTGGTTCCGAGATTCCCAGATACTTTAAGGTTTTGACCGAAAGCATGATTTCGTTTTCCTGTTTGGGATACGTTCCTACGATTTGTGTATAGGCCGGACAGAGCATGGTTTCAAATGCTGTTTCATCTGCCACAACACAGTCGCAATATTTTATAGTTTGATTGCATAGTTTTCCGGCAAATTTTTCTTTTCCCGTCTCTGCTATGTAGGAGAGCGTATGCAACTGCCCTGCCATTTCTTCTGTACCGTTTTCAAGATACGTTGACACTGTCATTCCATCTGTCCGGATATGTTTTTGGATGTCCACCTGTATTTTCCCATAGGCAAAGCTTATCATACAGAAAATCACTCCAACGGTAAGTGCAACTGCCAGAAACAAAAGACGGTTTTTGTTTCGATTCTGCTTTCGGTAAGAATCCAAAAGCACTTTTTCTGCCGGACGGTGATAATCATAGTTCTTCATCTTCCACCACCCTTCCGTCTTTCATGCGGATGATCCGATCTGCCATGGCAGCAACTTTTTCATCATGGGTAACCACAAGCATGGTCTGCTGATATTGCCTGCTAATCTTTTTTAACAGTTCCATAACAGAAACGCTGGTTCTGGAGTCCAGATTTCCCGTCAACTCATCCCCTAACAGAATGGTGGGATGGGTGTAGACAGCTCTGGCAATGGCTGCTCTTTGTTGTTGTCCTCCAGATAACTCATCCGGCATCTGAAAGAGCTTCTCTTCGATTCCCAGAGTTTTTGCCAAACGGAAAACCTCTTTTTCATCTACTGTCCTCTCCAGTAATTTTGCCGGAAGCACGATATTCTCAAACACATTCATGGCAGGAATTAGATTATATTTTTGAAAAATAACTCCAATATGCCATCTGCGAAAAGAAATCTGTTCTTCTAAAGATAATTTCGTCAAATTTACATCATGCACATAAACACATCCATGGGTGGGCTTTTCCAATCCGCTGATTAAATTTATCAAGGTTGACTTTCCGCTTCCGGAAGCACCAATGACTGCAATAAACTCTCCCTCTTTTATGGAAAAGGATACATCATCAACGGCTCTTATATAATTTTCTCCATTTTGATATTCTTTTGTAAGTGAAACTAATTTTACAGCTGCCATAGTATCCTCCGTATATTTCTTTATCTCGGCAGAAAAATAGAAAATGCCGATCCCTTTCCCACCTGTGATTCCACCGTAACGTAGCCGCCCTGCTGTGTCACAATTTCCCTGGTCAGATAAAGACCGATCCCAACACCCGGCTGATTATGAATTTCTTCTTCCCGATAAAACCTCTTGAAAATAGATGCCTGATTGCTCTCTGAAATTCCTTTTCCGGTATCGGATACTTTTATCTCCACATACATTTCCCATTGCGCTACAGACACATGGACACTTCCCCCTGTCGGGGTATATTTTACCGCATTGTCCAACAGATTAAAAATCGCTTCTTCTGTCCACTTACTGTCATGGGACACACGCACATCCTCTGGACATTCCACTGATACATGGATCTTTTTTTGTTCTGCAGAATATAAGATTCCACTCATAGCTTGCGCTAAAGTATCATATATGAAATGATCTTCTTTTTCTAATTGAATCACCCCGGTTTCCAAACGGGAGGTTTTGACTAATGCCTGTATTAAAAAATCCAGCTTATTGATCTGGCCTCTTACACTTTTAAGAAACTCATTCCGCTCCTGTTCTTCCAGGGATTTTGTCAAAAGTGTATCTACAATCATTTTCATGTTGCTTACCGGAGTCCTGACCTGATGGGAAATATCTGACACCAAGGACTGTAATTCCTGCCTTTCTGCTTCTACCTTCCGGTTACTTTCCTGCAGGATATTATACAGACGCACCAGACGATGATGGATACGGGCAAAAATCGTCTCCCTGTCTGATACATTTTCAGGCTCTTGACTACGGTTCATCATGTCGTCAAGGATCTGGCACAATTCAGAAGTAAAATTTGACAATCTCATCCCCAACAGTTGTACCATAAAAAGCATCCACAGTGTTGCACAGACTATTAATGCCAGACCAACCCATAACACTACGATATTTTTTGTCAGAAAGAATGAGACCAATATGATTGCTGTCATTGAAAGTGCCATTCCAGAAGTCAGCCAAAAAAACATCTTTTTTACAGAGATTTTCTTTCCTATCATGCTGGTTCACCTCCGGTCCATTTGTATCCCATGCCATACACCGTTTTGATATATACTGTTCCATTTGTTTCAATCTTTCCCCGGATGCGGCTTAACGTTGTCGTCAACGTATGCTCGTCCACATAATTCTCTGTGCAGTCCCATATTTTTTCCAACAACTGCTTTCTTGTTAATACACGATTGCGGTTCTGGCAGAACAGGTTCAGCATCCGAAATTCCAAAGTAGATAAGGTTAATGGCTTCCCACCCAGCATAGCTGTCTGCTCTGCAAAATTTAAAAACAGCCTGCCATCATCAAAGACATCCTGCATGGACACATGATGCCGCATCATACGCAGTACATTTTCTACTTTCCTCTGCAGGGAATGGATGGAAAAAGGTTTTGTAATATAATCTACTGCTCCAAGTTCATATCCTCGGATCTCATCACTTTCCCTGTCATTTGCGGTCAAAAAGATTACAATGGTATCACTATATTTATCCCGGATTGTTTTTGCAATTTCATATCCATTTCCATCAGGAAGATTAATATCCAATAGTACCAGGTCAAACGGTTGGCTTTTTAATACTTCCATGGCTTCTTTTACCGTTTCCACAGAAACAATCCCATAGGATTCTGACTGTAGGTTGTAAACTAACATTTCATAAGAAATTATATATGTCTTTTTGACTATCTTTTTATATCTTCTCAAATGTCCGCAAAGCCTTATTTTATGGGCTCTACGGGCATTTTGCCTTTGTGGTAAACCTCATATATCTAGGTCTATCTTCTTATATTTTCTCTATCAAACGTGGTTAAAATCGTGGTAAATACTTCTATGCGATTAGACGCTGAACCTCTGATTTTGCGGTATCTATGGACGCATGAGCGTACCAGTTCATTGTGATACTGATGTTTGAATGCCCCATGATATACTGTAAATCTTTCGGGTTCATGTTCCTGCCTGCCAATCTCGTGCAGAACGTATGGCGTAGCGTATGCGGTGTGATATGTGGCAGGGGATTGTCCTCGTGGTGTTTGTTGTATTTCTTTACCATACGGACAAATAAGGCGTTGTAATCAATCGCCACTTTGGGATTGCCTTTCGGATTGATGAACAGAAAATCTTTGTATCCGTCTATCTCTATCAGTTTCCCTTTTGTGCGTTTCCTTATGACCCGTTGAAATGCCTGTATCGTTTCTCTGCTTAATGGAACTTGCCTTATTCCGTTCTTTGTCTTAGGCGTTTCAATATAATAGCCCTGTTCCTTGCTTTTTAATAACTGGTGGTCGATAACCACAACCTCATTCTTGAAATCAATATCGGCTACTGTCAGTCCGCACAATTCCGAGATACGAAGTCCAGTCTTTAACAGTATCAGCACATCATCATAATACTTGTGATACACGTTGTCCGTTTTGATGAATGACAGTAAGGCTTGTTCCTGTTCCTCTGTCAATGCGACTTTCTCTTTCGTATCATTTTCTAGGACTTCACTTAACTTGAAATCAAAGGGATTTTTCCTTACACAATCGTCTTGTATGGCGATATAGAATGACGCTTTTAACGAGCGTTTATGGTTGTTAATGGTGTTATAGGAAAAGCCTTTGTCTTTCATGCGTAACGCCCATTCTTTAGCGTCAGAGGGTTTTATCGTATCAATGCTCCTAGCACCTAACTTGTCCTCTTTCAATAACCGCATGAGCTGTTCCCGTTGTTTCTGTGTGCTTTTCTTCACGTTTGCCCTCTGTGCGTTCTGTT
>SKEY01000456.1_pt1 | contig 65002 bp, 88 predicted proteins | sample 4843871 | NCBI WGS metagenome assembly SKEY01 (sample SAMN11008797, study PRJNA524170) | human gut metagenome | biome: Human fecal sample; material: Feces; isolation source: fecal sample from pouch patient p36 | host: Homo sapiens | place: Israel: Tel-Aviv | collected 2016-12-04
ATATATACCCTCTGTAATATATATCTTATATTTTTTCTATATTATGACATGCTACAAAATGTCCTTTATCGTATTCTTTCAATACTGGTGCTGAATTTTTACATTCCTCAGTTACATATGGACATCTAGTTCTAAAAGTACATCCACTTGGTGGATTTAGAGGACTTGGTATATCGCCTTGTAGTACTATACGTTTTCTTTCTCTACTAGATTTAGGGTCTGCGATTGGAATAGCTGATAATAATGTTTTTGTGTAAGGATGCATAGGCTTATTGTATAATTCACTACTTGATGTAAGTTCCACCAAATGTCCTAAATACATAACTCCAATTCTATTGCTTATATGTTTAACTACTGATAAATCATGGGCTATAAATAGATACGTAAATCCTCTTTCTTTTTGTAAATCTTCCAACATGTTTACTATTTGTGCTTGTATAGACACATCTAGTGCTGATATGGGCTCATCACAAACTATAAATTCTGGTTCCACCGCCAATGCTCTAGCTATACCTATTCTTTGTCTTTGCCCACCAGAAAACTCATGTGGAAATCTATTTGCATGCTCTTTATTTAATCCAACTGTTTTTAACAACTCATAAATTTTTTCTTGTCTTTCTTGTTTGTTGATATATAATTTATGAATGTCTAAAGGTTCTCCAATTATATCTCCTACTGTCATCCTTGGGTCTAGAGAAGCATATGGATCTTGAAAAATTATTTGCATTCTTCTTCTGTAAGAGTGCATATTTAAATTAGTAATATCTTTACCGTCATAAATAATTTTTCCCTCTGTTGGTTCGTGAAGTCTAAGTATGGTTCTACCTAGGGTAGTTTTACCACATCCACTTTCCCCAACTAATCCTAAAGTTTCGCCCTTTTTTATATGAAGAGTTACATCATCCACAGCTTTTACAAAATTTGTTTTAAGAAATCCCTCTTTTACTGGAAAGTATTTTTTTAATCCTGTGACTTCAACTAAATTAGCGTTTACATTTTCCATGGTTTACTCCTCCTTTTCAAATTCTTCTTTAACTAATAGCCAACAACTAACTTCATGATTTTCGTCAATTGTATAAATAGGAGGTACATTTTCCATACATACTTTCATACAATGCTCACATCTTGGAGCAAAAGAACATCCCTTAGGTGGATTGATTAAATCTACAGGGTTACCTTCTATAGGTATTAATCTTTCATGAGAATCATTATTTATTTTAGGTATAGATTTTAATAACCCATGAGTATATGGATGTTTTGGATCATAAAAAATATCATCTATACTTCCAATATAATCATAAATAAAGGGGGAAGAAATATGATTGATTCTGGAGATACAGGATTTATGATAATCTGTACAGCATTGGTGTTATTGATGACACCAGGATTAGCTTTTTTCTATGGCGGAATGGTTAGAAGAAAAAATGTGGTTAATACGATGATGACTTCAATTTTTGTAATTGGAATAGCAATGGTTATGTGGATATTATTTGGATATTCCTTGGCGTTTGGAAATGATCATCTAGGAATAATTGGGGATCTAAGCTTTTTGGGCTTGAGTAATGTAGGAACGACGCCAGGTAATTATGCCAGTACGATTCCGGATTTAGGCTTTGCAGCATTTCAAATGATGTTTGCAATTATTACACCAGCTTTAATTACTGGCGCTGTAGCGGGAAGAATGAAGTTTAAAGCGTTGTTTATTTTTATAATTGTCTGGTCAACAATCGTTTATTATCCTATGGCTCACATGGTCTGGGGATTAGGGGGATTCTTGGCTGAAATTGGTTCAGTAGATTTTGCTGGTGGAAATGTTGTTCATATTAGTTCTGGAGTAAGCGCGCTAGTATTGTGTATTATCTTGGGTAAACGTAAGGATTATGATCATGCGAAATATCGTATTCATAATATTCCGTTTGTTGTACTAGGTGCAAGCCTTCTATTATTTGGGTGGTTTGGTTTTAATGCCGGAAGTTCTTTAAAAGCTGACGGATTAGCAATACACGCTTTTATGACAACTGCTGTTGCTGCTGCTTCAGGAATGTTATCATGGATGTTGATGGATGTTTGGAAAATTAATAAACCAACTTTAGTGGGAAGTGTAACCGGCCTAGTTGTCGGGCTTGTAGCAATTACTCCTGGTGCAGGATTTGTTCCGATTTGGTCTGCAGTTATTATTGGTTTTGTTGGTAGCCCAATTTGCTATTTTATGATTTCTAAAGCAAAACAATATTTTGGATATGATGATGCTCTAGATGCATTTGGATGTCATGGAATAGGTGGTATCTGGGGTGGTATTGCAACGGGGCTTTTTGCTCAAACTTCAATCAATGATGTAGCTAGATGGAATGGGTTATTCTTCGGAGATACAAACTTATTAATTGCACAAATTATTAGCATTTTACTAACAATAGTAGTTGCTGTGATAGGTACTTTAATTTGTATAGGAGTTGTACGGCTATTTACACCATTACGAGTTGATAAACGTGATGAACAGATGGGGTTAGATATGTCTGAACATAATGAGACAGCATACCCATCATTTAATGGATTAGAGTAAGGAGGAGTGATTTGTGATTAAAATAGAAGCATTTGTTCGTGAAGATAAGTTTGAGGATGTTAAAGAAGCTTTAGCTAAAATTGAAGTTCATGGGATTACAGTTTATCAAGTTATGGGGTGTGGAATTCAAAAGGGCTATCGTGAAGTAATTAGAGGTAATGAAGTAGAAATAAATATGTTACCAAAAATTAAATTTGAAATTATAGTAAGTGATGAAGTTTGGGAAAAGAAGACAATCAAGGCAATTCAAACCGCAGCATTTACGGGGAATCCTGGAGATGGCAAAATAATTAGTTATGATCTAAAAAGTGCTTTGCGAATTAGAACCGGTGAAACCGATAAAGATGCAATAAATTAAAATTACTGGATGTTATTCCAGTAATTTTTTATGTAAAAATCAAACATTTAAATATTTAACTTTATGATCTTTGTATACCGTAATTGTTGAATTTGCAGTATTTAAAGCAATATCACCAATTCGTTCAATACTAGAAATAATATCAATGATGATAGAAGCAGCGATATTATCCTCGCAAATACCGTCACGCATTCGGACTAGATGATTTTGACGACACTCAATTTCTAAAGCATTTAAAGTATGTTCTTTTTTGTTTAAAGAAGAAAGAAGTTTATTTGCATTATCGTGTTCATAAATATCTAGAGCATCTTGGACCATTTCTAAAGCTAATTTATACATTTTATTTAAATCATCGATTGCTTCGTTAGAAAATTTACCTTTTTCATCGTAAACAAGTTTGTAATAATTAGCTAAATTACTAACAATGTCACCAATTCGTTCAAGATTTTTGATAATTTGATAATTTTTAAAGTATTCATTAGTTTGCTTTTTTGCTAATGTGGGCTGTTGAGCAATTTTTAGCAAGTATTTGGATAAACGAGAATCATATTTATCTATTAGTGCTTCAATTTCGATAATTTCATCATAATCTTCACTATTTTTAGAGATTAAATAAGTATAAGATAATTTAATATTGGCTATAACATTTCGTCCCATTCGGAGTGTATTCTTTTTAGCAACTGCTAATGCTCCGACAGGAAGTTTGTCAATTAAAGTATCATCTAGCTCATCGATATTTTCAATGAGCGTATCATGATGATCATTCCCAGGAATTAACTTTTCTAATAAAATAACACAATAGCGAACAAAAGGAATAACTAAAATAGTTGAAGCTATATTAAAAATGAAGTGTACTTGAGCAATATACATTTCTTGACTGCCGTTTAGCAGCAAATTGACCCAATTAGTTAAATTAACGAATGGTTTTAAAACGAGCATTCCTATTATTGCACCTGCTAGATTATAAACAACATGAAACCAGGCAGCTCGTTTAGTTGAAATAGATCCGCCTAAAGCGGCAATAACCGCAGTAATACAAGTACCAATGTTGGCCCCAAAAATAAATGCAGCACCAGCAGCAGGAGTGATTGAACCAGTTGTAAAAAGTTTTTGGACTACACCGATAACAGCAGTAGATGATTGCATGATGCCTGTTGCTATAGTTCCACCTAGAAGTGCCCACCATGGTTTTTTTCCTAACGTTGTCATGATACTTGTAAACCAAGGTTCTTTAGCAAAGGCTATCATTTGATCACTCATTATTTGTAGACCAACAAAAATTAGTCCAAAGCCCAGAACAACTTTGCCGATGTATCCAATCGTCTTTTTTTTAGCTAAAAACATGATTACAACCCCAATAAAGACAAGATAGTAAGCAAATTGTTCCACATTCAAGCCTATCATTATTGAAGTCACACAAGTCCCAATATTCGCTCCAATCGTGATTCCTATAGCCTGTTCCAACTTCATTAATCCGGCCCGAACCAGACTGATTGAAATAACTGTAACAGCAGAACTAGAATGGAGGATTGCAGAAATTAAAGTACCCACTAAAATTGAGGTAAAAAGATTACTTGTATATTTTTCAATATACTCACGGATATGATATCCTGCAATACTTTTGAGGCCATCGCTCATAAGATTGATTCCATAAATAAAGATAGATAGGCCTCCAATAATAAACCCAATGATCGTAATTAGTGATTCATCCATAATTATCCCAGCTTTCAAATATATCTCTTTACTTTATCTTAACATATTTATTAGTAAATATAATCAGAATAAAATTAATTAATAGCATACTTTTATCTAAACAATATTTTATGATAAAATAGGCAGGAAAGAGGTGGTTATATGTTAGCGAGATTATATGTAATTATTGAAAGTGAAGATATAAAAGATTATCAAATGATTAAAGATTTGTTGTTACAAATAAATCCTAATTTTTCAATTTCACCGAGTCGTGAGTATGCTGGAAAAAAAGATTGTAGTGAGTTTTTTGTAACAGCTAATTTAGATGTTACAGAGGTACCGCTGTTATTAGAACGATTAAATAATGATTGGGATGGAGAAATAGATGATTGCAGCTGTTATGGCTTTAATACTAGAATGTTTCATGATCTAGTTTATTATTTAGAATTTGCTTTGTTTGAGTAAGTGTGATTTTAGATCACACTTATTTATTTTTAGAAAATGAGAAAATTCTTATTTAATTATTATTGTTCTTTAAGCAACAATCGGGCAAAATAGGTTATGATATAGATGAAAGGAAGATGGGAATGGAAAAGCTGATTATTTATAAAAAACAAATTATAACAACTACAATAATAATCGTCATTAGTGTTATTTGTTTTGGTGTCTATATATTACATACAACTTTAAATAACATTAATTATTCTAAAAGTGAAGCACATGTTGTAGCATTGAAACAATTTCCAGGAACTATCGTATCTTCACAAATTGAATATGAGCATATGCAAATATTTTACCATCTTGAAATAGAGAATCAGCAGCAAGAACTGATTGAGATAAATATTAGTGCAAAAAGTGGAAAGATAATTGGATTTGAATATAAGGAGTGATGAAGATGGCAATACTGATAATTGAAGATGAAAAAAATATGTCAGATCTATTAAAGCTAGAATTAACCCATGCAGGTTATTGTTGTGATCAAGCTTATGATGGTGAAGTTGGGTTAAAAAAAGCTTTAGAGCAAGAATATGAATTAATCTTATTAGATTTAATGTTACCGCGAATTAATGGAATCGAAGTATGTCGACGCTTGCGAGAGATTAAACAAACGCCAGTAATTATGCTTACAGCTCGTGATGAGGTGATGGATAAGGTCAATGGTTTACAAGTTGGAGCAGATGATTATTTAGCAAAGCCGTTTGCAATGGAAGAATTATTAGCGAGGATAAATGCACTATTGAGAAGAATGAACTTTCAAAAAGCACTTCTTGAATATAGTTATGGAGAAGTTAAAATTGATCCAAGTAAGCACAAGGTCTTTTTCAAAGATAATGAAGTAAATTTAACAACGACTGAGTTTGATTTATTATCATTATTAGTTCAAAATGGCGGTGATGTTGTTAGTCGCAATAAGATTTTAGATCAGGTTTGGGGTTATGATGAAGATGTATCAACAAATGTCGTTGAAGTATATATCCGTTATTTACGTAATAAAATTCCCGGAATTAAAATTGAAACAGTACGTGGAGTAGGATACCGTTTATCATGAAAATTAAATCACTACGACATCAATTAGTTAGTACTACTTCAATTATTATTATGACAGTGATCGTGGTATTTAGCTTGATTTTATTACTTTATATGGGTTATTATTTATTGATTATTGGACGAATCTATGCAATGGATGAAGATTTGATAACCCCCATAGCTAGTATTGTTGCTGTAATCTTTTTGATTTTAATTATTGTTGCATTGATTACCAGTATTGCCTGTGGTTTCATGATTAGTAAACGTTTTTTACAAACTGTTGATCAATTTACAAAGAGTATTAAACAAATTAAAAATGAGGGCTTAAGTCACCGGCTTGTTATTGAGGGAAATGATGAATTAGCTTTATTAGGCAAGGAATTTAATGAAACAATCGATCAAGCGGAAAGATCATTATTACAACAAAATCAATTTGTAAGTGATGCATCACATGAATTAAAAACGCCATTGGCAATTATAAAAGGAAATTTAGATATGTTGGAGCGGTGGGGAAAAGATGATCCTGCTATTCTTAGCAATTCACTTAATGTCACTAGTAATGAAGTTGAGCGATTAATCCAATTGTGTAATGAACTTCTTCATTTAACCCGAGAAATGGATATTCATTGTGAAGAACCAACTGATCTTAATTTAGTAGTTGATGAAGTAATTACAAATTTTAAAGAAGTTCACCCAGAATTTGAATTTATTATTAAAATAACTGTAACTTCAAAGATATGGATGCGCATAGAACATTTAAAACAACTTTTAATTATTTTAATTGATAATGCAATTAAATATTCAAGAGAAGAAGAAAAGAAAATTGAATTATTATATGTTGACCAAAAATTAATGGTTAAAGATCACGGGATTGGGATAGAAGCAGATAAATTAGACTATATATTTAATCGCTTTTATCGGGCTGATGAGTCACGGGCTCAAAATAATAACAATTTTGGACTAGGTTTAGCAATTGCTAAAAGAATTTGCAGCTATTATGACTATGCAATTACGGTTGAAAGTATAGTTGATCAATATACAATTTTTACAATTGATTTTGAAAGGAGATAATATTTATGAAGAAAATAATTTTATTTGTATTAATTACAATAGCTTTAGTTGGATGTACTGAAAAAGTTAGTGCCCTAACATTGGAAGAAGCTCAAGAAATTGCTTTAAAAGAAGTAGAAGGAAAAATCCTTAAGGCTAAAGAAGATAAAGATGATGGGGTAACTTACTATGATTTTACTATTATAACTGATACAGAAAAGTATGAAATAGAAGTAGACGCAAATAGTGGAAAGGTATTAAAACGGGAAAAAGATGATGATTATATAGGTACGACAATCAATCCAGTTGATGGAACAGTTACTCCGATTACTCCTGTTAATACGGCTGTTTCTTTAGAGGAAGCTCAAAAAATCGCTTTTGATCGTGTTGGTGGTGGTTACTTAATAAAAACAGAGTTAGATTATGATGACGATGATGGAATTAAAAAATATGAGATAGAGATTAAAAATGGTAATAAGGAATATGAATTAGAAATTAATGCAGATACTGGTGAAATTATTAAATATGAAGAAGATGTAGAATAAAAGAATTGGTTACAGCCGATTCTTTTATTATTATATAGGAATAATAATTTTAGTATTAAAAACATGATGTCTTCATTAAATAAAAGTTATTTTTCTTGCTTTTTATCTCATTATTCAGATATAGATAAAGAGGGATTGTTTTTTTATTGCTGTATTATCAGCATTAAATATATCTATCCGAATCCTATTTTAAAGGAATGATTGAATTCATTAACAAGTGGGAATATTATTTTATTTGATAAAAAAGTTAAGCTATTCGCTAGAAAAGTGGAAATGATTAGTTGCTTTTTCAAAGTTTTGCCTTAATAGAAAATAAAATAATGGAATATGATTTAAAATTAGCTTTAGAATATGAAAAAGGAAATGAGAAGGAAAAATAAAAATGGCTTTATATAAACAAACACTACAAGGATATAAGGATATTAAATGTTCAGAGGAAGAAATCTTGGTGGGTGAGCAGGCTTAGGCAGTTGATCAGAATAATAGATAAATTGTGATTGAAGCGTTAAAATAATTGCAACAAGAAGGTGAAACAATAATTAATTAGTTAGTTATGACCCGGTATTTGAAAAGATTGTAGATTAGCAAATTTACTTAAATTAAATAGAAAACATGTTGTTATAATACTATATTTATTAGCAAAAAAGCCTTCTATAGATTTCTATAGAAGACTTTTTAAGATTAAATTAATCTGATAAATCATCACCATTAGTGGCAATAACTTTTTTGTACCAATAGAATGAATCTTTACGATAACGATCTAAAGTTTTTAAATCAAATTCTTCACGGTCTACATAAATAAATCCATAACGTTTGACCATACCTTCATGTGTTGAAATCAAGTCTACTGCTGACCATGGACAGTATCCCATCATTTCACAACCGTCTGTGATTGCTAATTGTACCTGTTCAAGATGTTTTCTTAAATATTCAATTCGATATTGATCATGTACTTTACCGTCTTCTGTTAATTTATCATATGCTCCTAGTCCATTTTCAGTAACGATCATTGGCAGACGATAACGTGAGTACATTTCACGGATTGTTGCCCGGAATCCCATTGGATCAATTTCCCATCCAAATTCAGTAGTTGGTAAATTAGGATTTTTAAATCCACGATAGAATCCGGCTTCACCACGAGCAGTTTGCTGATCAGCTCCAGGATCCATTGTTTCAGTTCCATCACTAGCTTCACAAGTAGCAGTATTGTAATAGTTGAAACCAATAAAATCAGGATGTCCATTTTTCAATGCTTCAGCATCTCCAGGTGCAAATGTTGGGCAGGCATCATGTTCTTCTAAGTAAGCCCAAACTAAATTATTATATACACCGTAAACCGCCATATCCAAATATAACCAGTTTCTTATAGCATTATAGTTTTGTGCTGCTAGAACATCTTCAGGTTTACAAGAAGCAGGATAAACTAATGAAATATTTGGTGCAGGTCCGATTTTTGCTCCAGGAATCATTTCGTGGCATAATGCCATTGCTTTAGCTTGTGCTACCAGCATATGATGGTTTTGCTGATAGATTTCTTTGATTTCGTTTGTGCATCCTTCCGGCAAGTGTAATGTACCAATTACCGGTCCAACTAAAGTCAGCATATTTTGTTCGTTGATCGTTAGCCAATATTTAACACGATCACCATAATTTTCATACATAACTTTTGCAAAGTTTACAAACCAGTCAACCGATTCTGGATTACCCCAGCTTCCTCTTTCATCTAAAGCAGCCGGCATATCAAAATGGAACATTGTTACCAATGGTTCAATACCGTATTTTAAACATTCATTAATAACATTATTATAATATTCAATTCCTTTTGGATTGACTTCACCAGTTCCATTAGGTAAAATTCTTGTCCAAGCGATAGAGAAACGATAAGTCTTGAATCCCATTTCTGCCATCAATGCAATATCTTCTTTATAACGATGATATTGGTCAGCACACACATCAAGTTCTGAAGTTCCTTCAGGTACTTTTTTGACATCCTGACAAGATGGTCCTTTTCCATCGATTAAGTTAGCTCCTTCTACTTGATAAGCAGATGTTGAAGCTCCCCATAAAAAATCACTTGGGAATGGTTTTAGTTTTTTGTGTAACATTTTATTTCCTCCTTGTTTTTACGGCTTTATTATACCTTAAAGTAATGTAAATGGAACCGTTTTCCAAAATATGAAAAAAGCACTAAAGAGGGATGGTAAAATCAAAGATTTACTAAGTGTAAGGGTAATACATATTGGCTAAATATAACCTTTAAAAATGAAAAATATGCATTTTATTCTAATAATTGCTTTATTTTATAAACTAGAGAAAAATTTTTTTATCTTGGACTAATGTGATGAATTTGTTATAATTGTAATCGTAAGAGATTTTTGTATATTTCTTTATCAAAAGTATATTATCATGGAGAGCAAGAAAGTTATTATTATTATTAATTTAAATTAATGTAGCTTAAATTGGACATTTTTTTAATTTATCATAGTCTGATATGGTCTGCAAAAATATGGCATGATAGAGTATAGTAAAATGGTAGAATAAAGAAAAAGGGAGAATTAACATGGAAAGTTTAGAAAACATAGCCGAGAGAATTAGTACGACTAAGAAGTCCTTAGAAGAGCACCCAAGACAAAATCTAGAAATTGCAATTAAGGAATTATTGGAAATTAGCAAAGAGCTGGATCTGGTAAAGAAATCGATTAAATAAAATTACTAAACGGTTAATAGAAAAGAGCAGGATATTTAATTATTTTGCTTTTTTTTTTATTTAAATATTTGGATTGAAGAATTAAAGTATTTTTATTTCCACTAGATTAGACAAAAAAGTAATGCAATATATGGTTAAGTATAGTAGTAATGTTTTATTTAACTGACATAATAAATTATTTAGAGCATATATATGTGTTAGTTATTGTGATTTAGATAGTATCAAAGCATGAGTGAATGGCAATACTAGGAGGTATGGTTGAATGTTACTTAAACCATTAATATTAGGTGTATCAATAGATTTCGGATTGTTATCAATTGCTTTAACATTAAGATTTATAATTTATCCACTATATCAGTCTTGGATTAGTCAAAAAAATCTGGTTAATGAAAAAACAATTGTAGAGGATTTAGAAAAAACGATTGAGATACGAATTGAAGAAATTGATGGATCTGATCACTATAAACAATATTTAAAGATTTGAAAGGAGTTTTAGTATGTGTAGTTTACAGGTTGACAGCCAATATTTTGATAAAATCTGTAACGGTGTGATTAACCATTTAGTTGTTTGTAAAGAAGAGGGAATTGAGCAGGGGGATTGTGTTTCTTTACGAAAACTAGGAAAAACAAATATCAGTTGTGTAGTAAAAGTTGAGTATGTTGATTGTGAAGGCTCAGGTGTAGATGAAAATTATTGTATTCTTGGAGTTAAAAGAATATAAAAAGCCCTTATTGCAGGGCTTCCCATTCTTCCATTAAAGTATTTAACTGATTTTCTAATTCGGAAACTTCATCATTGATCTGATTATATTTCTGATAATCATTTAGAACTTCTTCACTATGAAGCTGTTCAGTTAAAGTGTTGATCTTGGTTTCTAGTATAGAAATATTAGTTTCTATCTTTTTTATTTTATTTTGCTGTTTACGATAAAGAGCATTTTGCTGTTTCATATCAAGATAATCAACATTTTCTTTTTTGAGCGGCTTAGCAATGCTTTTATGATTTAAATAAGTATCGTAATTACCATCGTAACTGATGGCTTTTGTGCTCGTTAATTCGATCACACGAGTTGCTACTTTATTAATGAAATAGCGGTCATGGCTAATAAAGAAGATTGTTCCTTCAAATTGGTTTAAGGCATCTTCAAGAACTTCTTTAGAAGCAATGTCTAAGTGGTTGGTTGGTTCGTCTAAAATTAAAAGATTTGCTTGTTTTAATAATATTTCAGTAAGTACAACACGTCCTTTTTCACCACCAGAAAGTAAAGAGATTTCTTTAAAAACATCATCGCCTTTGAAGTTAAATAAGGCAAGACTGTTGCGAATCTCAGTATTAGTCATCTTAGGAAAATTATCACTAATTTCATTAAAAATAGTTTTATCCATTGCTAGTGTGCTATGTTCTTGATCATAGTAAGCAAGGTCTACTTTACTACCAAATTTAATTTTACCTTGATAAGCATTTAGCTGATCGAGGATAGTTTTAAAAAGAGTTGTTTTACCCACACCGTTATCCCCGACAAGAGCAATACGCTCTTGTTTTTTTATATCGATATCAATGTTTTTAAATAAAATTTCATCAAATTTAACAGCTAGGTTCTCTATTTTTAAAACATCAAAACCGGACTCACGTTTTGGTTTAAAATTAATCGTGATTGTATCTGGCAAGTTCTCAGGCTTGTCAATACGTTCAATTTTAGCTAACTGCTTTTCTTTAGATTCGGCTCGTTTAACTTGTTTTTCACGGTTATATGATTTTAGTGTATCGATACTCTCTTGAATTCTTTTAATTTCTTTTTGTTGATTTAAATAATGTTTTAAATCAACAGCTCTTTGCTTTTTCTTTAAAATTGAATATTCGTTATATTTACATTTATAGCTTTTGGATTTTCCATTTTCGACTTCTACAATTTTATTAGAAACTTGATCAATAAAGTAACGATCATGGCTGACTGTGATGATTGCATGAGGATAATTTTTTAAATATCCTTCTAAGAAATTAATAGCACTATTATCTAAATGGTTAGTAGGTTCGTCAAGTAACAATAGCTTTGGTTCTTGAAGCAGCATTTTAGCAAGAGCTAAACGTGTTTTTTGACCACCAGATAGCATTGAAACTTTTAAATTGAATTCTTCTTCGCTAAAGCCCAGTCCCTTTAAAACGCCGGTTAATTTACTGGGATAACTATATCCATCTTTATCATGAAATGATTGAGTTAGACGATCATATTCATTTAAAATACGTTCACTATGATCAGTTGTCATTTCATTCTCTAATTGACGTAGTCTATTTTCAATTGTGATCAATGGTGCAAAAACATCAAGGCCAACATCGTAAACTGTTTTATCCATCGCTAAGTCATGCTGTTGTTTTAAATAACCTAGTGTTAATTCTTTATTACAAAAAAGGTCACCGCTATCATAGTTTTCTTCGCCCGCAATAATTTTTAGAATAGTAGTTTTACCAGCACCATTAACTCCGATAATTGCGACTTTATCATGATCATCAATTTTAAAGGTTATATCTTTTAATAAGGGAATCCCTTGAAATGATTTTGTTATATTTGAACATTCTATTAACATATTTTATCACCCAATGTATTCTAACATATTTTCATTGATATTTATAGTAAGGCTTTTGTTTTAAGAATAAAAGTAGATATTTTATTTTAGGAATTCACAAATTTATTATTAAAAAAGTGTAATTAAAAATTACTCGATTAAATCAAGTAAATAATAGATTTTTATTAAAGTGTTTTATTTTTAGTACATCTTGTGGTAAAATTTGTTCCAAAGGGTTGTAATCAAGATTGTTTTTTTGTATAATTGTATGCAATATAAGAATAATGGGGGTATATCGTGATGGGTATGAATTTAGCATACAAAATTTTAAGTAGTAAACTTAAAGATGGAAATCTTGTTCCGGGAGAACAAATTGGAATTCAAATTGATCAAACACTAACACAAGATTCAACAGGTACAATGGCTTATCTTCAACTAGAAGCAATGAATATTAAACATGTTGCAGTAGAGAAAGCAGTGGCATATATTGATCACAACATGTTACAAACAGGATTTGAAAATATGGATGATCATGAATTTATCCGCAGTGTGGCTAAAAAGCATGGGATTGTTTTTTCAAAACCAGGTAATGGAGTTTGTCATCAATTACAATTAGAAAACTTCTCAAAACCAGGAAAGACTCTAGTTGGATCAGATTCACATACACCAACTTGTGGAGCAATGGGTATGATTGCTATTGGGGCAGGGGGATTAGATGTCGCAGTAGCGATGGCAACAGGTAAATATTACTTACAATGTCCTAGTGTTGTTAAAGTTAATTTGACTGGAAAAAAAGCACCATGGGTAAGTGCAAAAGACATTATTTTATATATTCTTCAGCAATTAACGGTTAAGGGTGGCGTTAATAAGATTATTGAATATACGGGAGATGGAGTTGCTTCATTATCATTGACTGATCGTGCTACGATTTGTAATATGGGGGCTGAATTGGGAGCCACTACATCAGTTTTCCCGACCGATGAAAGAACAAAAGAATATTTAGCACAACAAGGGCGAGTAGATGATTACATTGAAATGAAAGCTGATGAAGATGCTACATATGATCAAGAATTAGATGTTGATTTAAGTGCATTAGTGCCAATGACTGCTAAGCCTCATAGTCCAGATGCGGTAGTACCAGTAAAAGAACTTGAAGGAATGAAAGTAAATCAAGTTGTGATAGGAAGTTGTACTAACTCATCTTTTGCTGACATGATGAAGGCAGCTAAGATTTTAAAAGGACGCAAAGTTGCGGATCATGTTTCTTTAGTTATTGCGCCAGGATCAAGTTCAATTCTTGCGATGCTTTCACAAAATGGAGCATTAGCTGATATGGTTCAAGCTGGAGCAAGGATTCTTGAATGTGGTTGTGGACCATGTATTGGAATGGGTCAAGCACCGCTCTCAAAAGGGATTTCATTAAGAACGATTAATCGTAATTTCAAGGGACGTTCAGGAACAAATGATGCAAGCGTATACTTAGTATCACCGGAAATTGCGGCATTGAGCGCAATTAAAGGGTACATGTCAGAAGAATTTGAAGATGATATGTATTTAGAAGAAGTGCCAAATACCCCATTTATTAAAAATGGAAATTTCTTCATTGATGAATATGACGAAAATAATGAAGTATATATGGGACCTAATATTAAACCGGTTCCACGTGGAGAAAAAATTACAGATGAAATTAGTGGAAAAGTTGTTTTAAAAGTTGGTGATAATATTTCGACAGATCATATTGTTCCTTCAGATAGCAAATTATTGCCATATCGTTCAAATGTGCCACATTTAGCAAAATTTTCATTCAGTAAAGTAGATCCTGAATTCTATGATCGTGCAATTGCTAATAATGGGGGATTCATCGTTGGTGGTGATAATTATGGTCAAGGAAGTTCCCGTGAACATGCGGCTTTAGTACCAAACTATTTAAAGATTAAAGCAATCTTTGCAGTATCATTTGCGAGAATTCATCGTTCTAATTTAATTAATAATGGTATTTTACCTTTAGTTATTGAAGCTAAAGACCAAGATTTCTTCAATGACCAAGATAGTTATAAAATCGTTAATATCAAAGATGTTGTTGAACATAATGGTAAAGTAAAAGTAATTAATGAAACTACTAATGATTCAATCGAGGCTGAATTAACATTATCACCTCGTGAAAAAGTAATGATTAATTACGGTGGTTTATTAAATGCAATTAAAGAATTGGGAGGTGAATTTTAATGAAAGCTGTTTTAATCCCTGGTGATGGAATTGGAAAAGAAATATCAAAGAGTGTCGTTGATATCACTAAAGCGATGAAGCTTGACATTGAATGGGTGGAATATCAGGCTGGTGCTGAATATGCAGCTACAACGAAAGAAGTTTTTGAACCAGGACTTGTTGATGCTATTAAAGAATATAAATGGGCTTTAAAAGGTCCGACAGCAACGCCGATTGGAACGGGATTTAGAAGTGTCAATGTTGCCTTGCGACAACAGTTTGCAACTTATGCTAATGTTCGTCCAATCAAATCATTTAAAGGAATCAATTCTCGTTATGAAGACATTGATCTGGTTATGATTCGTGAAAATACCGAAGATTTATATAAAGGGATTGAGTATATGATCAATCCAAATATGGCAAATGGAATTAAATTAATTACTCGTGAAGCGAGTGAAAAGATTTGTCGTTATGCTTTTGAATATGCTAAGAACAATAGACGTAAAAAAGTAACAGCAGTTCATAAAGCGAATATTATGAAATATACAGATGGATTATTTTTAGAAGCGTTTAGAGATGTGGCTAAAGATTATCCAGATATTGAGCCACAAGAGGTTATTGTTGATAACATGTGTATGCAATTAGTAATTCGTCCAGAAACTTTTGATGTTTTAGTTGCACCAAATTTATATGGTGATATTGTTTCTGATTTATGTGCTGGATTAGTTGGCGGTCTAGGATTTGCACCAAGTGGGAATATTGGTGATGAATTTAGAATTTATGAAGCTGTTCATGGAAGTGCACCAGATATTGCTGGTAAGGGTATCGCTAATCCGAGTGCATTATTATTAGCATTTGCATTAATGTTAGAGGCATTAGGGAAATTAGATGATGCTAATAAATTGCGTGAGGCTTTAGCAGCTGTAGTTGAAGAAGGAACTATTGTAACACCTGATATTGGGGGTAGTGCTTCAACAGACGAGTTTACCGCAGCCATCATCAGAAAGTTAGGTTAAACAATGACAAAGAATTTATTAGAAAATACCGGACATGGGTCGCTTGGAAATAAAATTTTCACCGTTTTGCGTGATAAAATCTTAAATGAGGAATATACTCAAGGACAAAAATTAAATGAAGTTGCTTTGTCTAAAGAGTTGAATATTTCTAGAACTCCAATTCGTGAGGCTCTAAAACAGTTGGAATTAGAAGGTTTGGTTAAAAGTATTCCTAATAAAGGAGTTTATGTACTAGGGTTTTCTCATCGTGATATCGATGATATGTTGGAAATTCGTTATGCTTTAGAAGGGCTAGCAATCCAATTAGCAATTGAGCGAATTAATGATGAGGAACTTGAAAAGATAAAAGAAGTGTATGATTTAATGGAATTTTATGCTGAAAAAGGTGATCAAGAGAAGTTTAATGAAATTAATATTGCTTTTCATGAGGCTATTTATCGTTGTACCCAATCAAAGTATTTTGAGCAATTATTAACAGATATTAATTATTATATTCATGTAACTTCAAGGCATTCAATTCGTCAACCGGATCGTTTAATTTCAGCAGCACAGGAGCATCGAGAAATTTATGAGGCAATTTTAGCTCGTGATAAGGATTTAGCTAAAGAAAAAATTCAAAATCATATTCGTAAAACACAAGTGCTGGTAAGAAATTACTATGAAAAAAAGCAACAAGATAAGGCCTAAGGGCCTTTTTTAATTAGTCAAAAAAGGTTTTATCAAGTATAATAAATAAATGAGGTGTAAAGATGAAAATAGGTATACTAGATGATGAGCGGTCAATGCTACTTAGAATCAGAGGGTATGTAGAGGAGGCTAGAATTAAGGAACCATATACAGTTGAACTTTTTCAAGATGTTGAAGAGTTTTTTAATTGTGGTAAAAACTTTGATATTCTTTTATTAGATATCGATATGCCAACAATGAGTGGAATACAGGTAGCAAAAAAATTATTGAAACAAAATACGATCATAATATATATAACTAATTATGAAAATAAAATGCAGGAGGCGTTTGATATTAATGTAGCAGGATATTTACTTAAATCAGAATTAGAAACAAAGTTAACGCCAACCTTGCTTAAAGCGATAAATCGTAGACAACAAAATGATGATATCTGGATCAAGAAAAAGGGAGAGATTTTTCATTTTCGAAGTAGAAATATTATTTATATCGAATCAGTAAAAAGATACTTACATTTTTATACTAATGATAATAATTTCTATATTCCTTATATGACGCTTGAAGAAGTTAATCAGTATTTACCAGATAATTTTGTCCAAATAAATAAAAGTCAGATAATCAATATTAATATGGTTGTTTCGATGAATGGATATATTTTAAAATTAAAAGGTATTGATGAATCGCTAGAAATTAGTAGAAGAAGAAAAAAAGATGTATTTAATCTTTTAATGCAGGAGATCAAAGAGTGATGATTAATTTTTTTATTGAGTATTTATATACATTGATATATGTTGTTGCTTTAAGTTATGTTATTTCATTAACCTATCCATATATTCGTAAAGAAAACATGCTTAGAAATATTATGGTTATATTAAGTTATACGTTTGTTTTGAATATTGTTACGTATACTTCACCACATAATGGCTGGTTATATGTAATTGGTAATTTAATGTGTATTAGTTTGGATTTTATTTATTGTGGGGTATTGGTTAAGAGATTTAGGCTTAATAATTTGTTTATCACTACAATTTATTATTCAATTCAAATTATTGTCGGCTCAGTTATGATTGCAGTGGCGCTAGAAATTTTTGACAATACATATTTGGATATCGTATGGGGGAGTATGCGAGTTGTTTTTCCTTTAGGAAACTATATATCATCAGCATTGATATGCAAATATGCGGTTCAAAAACGTGATTTTGTGGAACATCAGTTACCTAAAAAATTTTTATATTCGTTTTGTTTGATCAATATTGTTGAAGTGATTATTGTACTGATTTTAAACGTATTATCAGTTGAACAGGGGGATATTTATATCTTTTTTATATTGATCTTAGCAGGTGTTCAAATGATTTTGGTAAATAATTATATCATCAATTCTTCCCGTATGTATTTACGTAATAAGGAGTTAGAGTTAGCAAATTATTCATATGCTACAACTCGCCGTCATATTAGTGAATTAGAAAAAGAACAAGAACGTCTTTATAAGTTTAAGCATGACATTAATAATCATTTACAAGTCCTAGAAGAAGTAGTCGAAACAGAATCAGTCGTTAACCAATATTTAAAAGCAATTAAAGAAGATTTAAATGCTCCAGTTAAATTGATACGTACGGGAAATATTTTTGTAGATGCTTGTTTAAATGCGAAGATTCGCAATAACGATGAAGTTAATTATGTTGTAGATGCAGTGATTGATCGCAATGTTAATATTGCTCAAGACAAATTATGTTCTCTATTATTTAATCTGATAGATAATGCTACTGAAGCTGCTTTAAAAACAGCGGAGAAGATAGTTGAAATCAAAATTTTTAGTAAAGGCAATATGCTTTTGATCAGCATAATAAATTCGACTAATAGACCTCTTAATTATGAAAGTAAAAAAGGAAGAGATCATGGAAAAGGATTAATAATCATTAAAGAGGTTGTAGAAACCTATCATGGAACAATGGAATATTTCTATGAAAATAACAAGGTGCATTGCGATATTTTACTGAATGTTGATAATTAAAAAGCCGTTTATGTCATAATATTGACCGTTAGTGTAGAAAAAAAGGATAAAACCGCAAGCTGTTAAGTTGTGTAGTATAATAGATTATGGGAGAGATGTAATAATAATAAAATAAAAAGTATTGTCTTTCTATACATAATCTCCAAGTTATAATATTACTACATGGCCGCAAGTAATATTTATAGCTATTTCTCACAAACGTCTATTGGATAGAAGTTTGAATTAATAATCTAATCTCTTTTTTTAAAGCTTTGTGCTATTGTCCGGCACAAAGTTTTAATTTTTTTAGAAGTATTTAATAACAAAATAGGACCGGTTAGTACATTGAAAATATTTTTAGGAAGATTTAATAGTATAATGGACATGGAGGATAGATATGAAACGTTTTTGTGAAAAAATAAGCATATTTTTATTAGATGTTGATAATGTGACTGAGGATGAAATTGATGAAGTAAGATTTGGTATTGAACTCATTTTGACTCAAATGATTTTATTTTTTTTGTTGTTAGCAATCGGCATTTTTAGAAATATGGTACTAGAAACAATAATATTTATTATTGCATTAGTTGGATTACGGACATTTGTAGACGGTTATCATGCTGATAGTTTTTATCGCTGTATGTTTTTAACGACTTTGTTATATCTTGGTACGCTCTATTTTGCGGATTTTGAAAATAGCTATCTTCTAATTATGGCAATACTTATTGCTGCTAAAGCATTTATGTGGCAAGAAAATCATGAAGCACGGAATGTGAAAATAAGTAAATTAATTTTTTGGGGATGTCTGGCTGTGATTGGATTAATTTATCCTATAGAACCACGACTAAGCATGATAATTGGTTTTACTTTATTTTTTACAGGTGTAAGTATGGAGGTGAAAAAACATGGCTATAAAGAAAAAAGTAGTTTCATTAGTGAAAAAAGTATCTAAAAAATATGCAGATAATTATTCACCGGGTGGGATGTACAAACCAACAAGAAATAAGAAATAACAAAATAAAAGATGCTTTTCCATTTGGTAAAGCATCTTTTATTATACCATTGCGTAATTTAATGAATTATTGGTAGGGTATTGTGCTGGATTTTCAGTACCATTTAGAGCTTCTAAACGTACTTTCATTGGTACCTTATTATTAAATCTTTCGTTATTGTAGAAGTCAATATGAGTTTCAATTGCTTTTTTTAATTCATTGAAAGAATTAAATTTGTTAAGATAATACATCTCACTTTTAATAATTCTCCAAAATCTTTTAGCAGAACCGTTATCGATACATTTTCCAACTCTTGACATACTTTGAGTAATATTAGCTTCCTTCAACTTTTTTAAGATAATATTTTTTTCTTTAAGTTCAGATTGGTGTTTTAAACGTTCGTTTTCATATTGTAATTTTTCTAACTCATTTAATTGTGATTCCTCTTTGCGCTTACCTCTACTGTCTTTTAGACCTTCTTCACCTAATTCTAAATATTTCTTTACCCATTGATATACTTGTGAGTAAGAAACCTCAAAAAGTTCAGCTGCTGATTTATATTCTTTCTCATAATCTAAATAATATTATACAATTTTAATTATTTCTTCTAATGTTGCTTTTTTTGATTTGGTCATGTAGACATCTCCTTTAGGATCATAATCTGTTAATTTTTAGTGACTATTATAACTGATAGCCCAACTTCATAAAGATGAAGAAGAATGAGTATTGTATTTATTGCTTAAATCTCTCAAAGAATCTTTACTATTTAAATGCTCTTGAATTATTATTTGTTTTATTTCTTTAATTCTGTTCTTATACTCTAAAACTGCTTGTATCTTTTTTTATTGTATATTACGTGCCATAAGAAAAGATCCCTCTTTTCATGGACAACTTTATTTAAGTTGTCTATTTTAGAGAGATCATATCAAATTCACGAATTTTTTATTTAGTCTAAATCTCTAGCGATTTCATCTTTTACTGTAACACCAGCTGCTTCTAATTCAGCGATCTTATCAGCAAATTGTGGTAAGTGTTTTTTATGAGCAATTAATAATTCATCTAAAACACGTTTAGCATTTTCACCAGAAGGAATTTGTGGATTTAAGATAAATGCTTGTAAAGCTAATCCATAATCACCAGTTACAGCAGCTTCTTCAACACATAATTCCATATTTTTCATGCATTGTAACCAACCACGTTGAGCAGGTTCTAATGGTCCAAAAGCGATAGCTAAAGCTCCAGCTGAACCGATATGAGCAGATACTTCTACAGCACAGTCAGCAGGAAGATCAGGTACAGCACCATTGTTTTTAGTAGTTACAACAAGGTGAGTATTTTTATTAGCATAGATTGATGCGATAGTTTCACATGCAGCATCTGAATAGTGAGTACCACCACGTTTAGTTAATTGTTCAGGTTTGTAATTTAAATTTGGATCTTTATATAATTCAAATAATTCTGCTTCAGTTTGTTTTACTTGTTGTCCACGAGTTCCAATTCCATTATATTCTTCAAGCCCATGAGCTAACATTTCTTGTTGACGATAGTAATATCTATGATATCCACAAGGAATTAAATTCATTTGTTTTAATTGTTCTTTAAAGAATGGGATATCATGAATATTTGCAGGAATACCAGAATCTTTACCTTCATACATTGCATCAATGATTTTTCCAGTTACATCTGTACCGTCTAAATCAAAAACGCGGTGCCAGTGGAAATGGTTTAATCCAGCAAATTTATAAATTAATTTATCTAAAGTTGTTCCGATTGTTTCTGGTTCAGCCATCATAGCCCCAACTGGTACGTTACATAAACCAATTACACGATCCCATTTACCATATTTCATAACTGCCTCAGTAACCATACCACTAGGATTTGTGAAGTTTACTAACCATGCATTTGGACATAATTCTTTCATGTCTTCAACAATGCTAAGGATTACAGGAATTGTTCTAAATGCCTTGAAGATTCCTCCAGCTCCATTTGTTTCTTGTCCTAACATACCATAAGAGAATGGAATTCTTTCATCTTTAATACGAGCGTTTAATAAACCAACTCTGAATTGAGTAGTAACGAAATCAGCATCTTTTAAAGCTTCACGACGATCTAAAGTTAAATGTACTTTAACATCGTAAGGAGAAGCGTCCCACATACGTTGTGCCATAGCACCAACGATTTCTAGTTTTTCTTTACCAGCTTCAATATCTACTAACCAAATTTCTTTGATTGGAAGTTCATCATATCTTTTAATAAATCCTTCCATTAATTCAGGAGTATAACTACTACCTCCACCAATTGTTACAATTTTTACAGGTTTCTTTTCCATCTTATTTCCTCCGTATATTTATTTTACACATAAAGCATACACGTTTATTCAAATAAATGTTTTGTTTTTTCAAGACTTGAAAATATCTATCCATCTTATTGACGATAAATCAAGGGGTTCAAGCGATTAGAAGCAGTTAAATGTACCTCGTAAGTAACAAATAAGTAACAAAAAATCAAGGCTTAGGCACCTTGATTTTGTTGATTTCTTTATATAATGTTTCAATTACGGTAGATGTATAAGTATCAAAGGTTATATCTTTCATTTTGTGACCAAGAATACGTTTTCTTATAAACAGATCAACGTTGTTAGACTGACATAATGTTGCAAATGTATCCCTAGTATCATGTATTGTATGCTTCATATTATGATTAGTTAAAAAAGAGGAGAACATAGATGAAAACTGATAGTAGGTACAGTCAATTATTCTTTTCTTTTTCTTCATCAACAGCTGTTTAACAAAAGGTTCGATAAAAGTATGAATGGGAATTACTCGATTTTTACCTGCATCAGTTTTTGATCCAGATACTAAATAGGGGAATTCTGTGTTTAAATAAATATTTTTACGCGGGATATTCAGCAGTTCATTTGCTCTTAAACCGGTGAATATATAAATAAGTATTATTTTAGCTGTATCGCTGTTATCGCTCATCAATGCTCTTATTTCGTCATTTGAGAAAGCATAATGTTTAGTGCTTTCTTTTGCTTTGCCACATTTTATATATTCAGTGTAATCATCGTCACGATTTATATATTTGTGAATAACTGCATATTCAAATATTTTGCTAACTAAAACTTTCATATGTACTTTTGTACCGTAACCAGCTTTATCACGATCAAATATTTCCTGCAGATCGGCCAGACTTATTTGACTGATCTTGTGATGGTATATACTATTAAAATGTTTAATCCACGATCTATAACCTTGAGCAGCACTTTTTGATAATATGCATAATTCTTCCTGATATATAATATCAAAGATTTCTTTAAAGGTAGGCATATTCTTTTCACGCTGATCAACAAGCTTCTGGAATGTATCGGGTGCAAGTGCTTCAGCTTCCGTATCAGTAATCTTATTTTTTTGACCAAGCCTGTATAAAGTCAAAGCATCATCAGCCTCATCCCAGGTCTCAAAGGTTCCCAGTACTGTTTGTATCTGTCTGCCTGTTATTATATCTTTTCCAGTGGTTATTTTAGCACAGTAGGGCTTTCTGCGTTTTCCAGATAGTTTTATTACTGTACCGGCTTTATTAGGTCTGCGTTTAAAAGTCTGCTTTCTAGCCATATAATAAAAACACGTCCTTTCTTTAATTTGCCTTAGACGTGCTAATTTGTTATAATTAGGCACGTAAAAGGACTTTTGGTTGAGTCTTTTATAATTAAGTGATATTGCAGTATCACTTTGACCATCCCATTGCAGTGGGGTGGTTTTATTTATTTATTATTTTCAATTTCTAAAGTTTGCCTATATTCTGCAGCAGTAGGAACTTTAATAAAATCTACTGTTTTATTATAATTTCTTTTTACTACATCTTCTATTTCATCGAGTGTAACCTTAAAGAATTCTTTTCTAAAATTTACTTTATTTACACTTCTATCACGGAATGTTTGATGCAATATATTTTCTAGTTCAGGGGCATTATCACTAAAAATCATTGCATGAACGTCAAATTCAAAAGGAACAGAAGCGCTACTTAATTCTTTAATTCTGTCCATAGGCTCTAGTCTACGTGTCATACCAATTTTATAAATATTTTCTCCAAATGAGCCAATATTAGAAATAATATATACAAATCCAGCTCTTGCGTTCATTTCCCTATCAAGAACAACTTGTTTTTCTTCTTCCAATTTTTTTATTTTTTCTTCTAATTCACGTATTTTATCCATATATAGTTCTTTTTCAGCATCATTAGAAGTTTTTTGGAGATATTTCATCATTCGTGTAACTTCATTGTTAAATTGCTTCTGATCTTTTTCTAATTTTTGCTTTTGTTTTTCTATTTCTCTTCTTACCTTTTCTTCTTCTACCATCTGCTCTTTAATTGCTTTTTGTATATCTTTTTCATTATTTTTTTTCATTTCATATAGAAATAGCGTGTTTAGTTGATCTAGTTTAATCTGTAACCAGTTTTGATTTAATTGAATACCATCAGTTTCAAAAATCTTATTTAAACTATTGAATGAACGAGTTATTTTATTTCGGGAAGTATCGATATTTTTTATAGTGACTTTATTCATTACATTGTCACATTCCGCATTAAATAAACGGGTTATTTGTTTTGTATTGTTTGCTATAAACTTTTTGTCCTCAATGTAAGGTGATATAGTAAGTAGGTTGCCACTTTTTAAATCATTCTCTTCATTAATGCGAGAAATACTTAATTTATTTTTGTATTCTTCAGAAGTAACATTTTCAAAATCAGCAAAATCGAAATGTTTTTTTATTACTTCTGATTTTAAAGTGTCTAGTTCATTTAATAAATTTTGTTTCTCTTCATTTAAGTTTTCAATATCAATTTTGAGATTCTTAACATTGATGGCTAAATTTTTATTTAAATCAGATTCTTTTTCTTTAATGCTTTTTTCTAAAGTTTGGACTTTTTCAGAATACTCTTTTTCTATACTGGTTATTTTTGCTTCCAAATTCTGAACTTCTTTAAAGTAATTGTTTTTTGCTTCCTCTAATTTAGAATTGTAATCAATGATACCAAAAACATATTCTTCATGACCTATTAAAGGTTGGTATTGTTGCATTAATAGTTTAATTTTCTTTTGTCTAATGAATTGCAGAGTAATAGCAATTATTAATGGTATTCCATAAAGAACCCAAAAAAATGCTAAAAAAATAGCAAAATAAGGACTGTAATACCATTTATTTAATTTTTCAAATTCTTCTTTTGTAATTTTGTTCATATAGTTGCCCCTCTCTCCAGTTATTTAATTCCAAATTTCTTTTTTAATAATTCAATAATATCATGAACTTCTTTTTCGCACTGTTCTGCATATTCTTGTGGACACGTAAAATGGTTTTCAAAGATGTGAATAAGTTCATGTATAGCAGTTGTTTGCTGTTGACATTTGCAGCAGCGTGCATTAATGGTAACTAAATATGACTCACCATTATAATATGCAAATCCCCTCACATAAGAGGACATACTTTCCAGCACTAAACTAATATTGTGCCATCTTAGAAAGTCCTCAAATTCCATATAATCATCTCGTTTCTTTATTAAATGTATCGATGATTTTTAGTATTTGTTCTAGATCCTTTGGTTCTAGTTTTTTTGCTTTATCAAATAGAATAGCAAGTTGATCATTTTCAACTATTTCCTTATATAGTTCTAATAATTCAGGTTGATCTTTCAAATATTCAATATTTTCTTCATAGTCACCTAATTGCGAATTTTCCCAACCCATTAGATTACTAGGAGTAGTTTTAAGTACCTCAGCAAAAGCTATTATTTTTGATTGTGGCAAATCAACAACACCTTTTTCAATTTTTGCAATCATACTTTTATCTGCATAACCCATTTTTTTAGCTAAATCTGTTTGTGTCATACCTAGTAATTGTCTTTGTTTTTTTATATTTTTATAAAGTTGTAACACGAATATCACCTCTTTTACTTTTACAAATAAACAATACCATAAAGTGTAAAGTTATTCAACATTTTTGATAAAAAGGTTGACAATAATTCAACTTATTAGTATACTGAATTTAGTTGAATTAAATGCAACTTTAGAAAAGGGGTGAAATAATGGTTGACATTGATATGTTAAAAGAAAAAATAAAAGAAAGTGGTATGACAATTACTGCAATTTCTAAAAAAACTGGTATATTGCGCGAAACTATCTATAATCGTTTAAATGGTATAGGAGAGTTTACAGCTTCTGAAATTGTAAGATTAACCGCAGTATTACGTTTAACAAAAAGTGAAAGAGACCAAATTTTTTTAAGTAAAAAGTTGAACTAAATGCAACTAAGGCTAACTGTATTAATTGTAAATTCATCGACCAAATAAATTATAACTCTAAATAAAAATGGGTGTCCTAAAAAGACACAAATTAAAAACCGTAAAAATAGAGTTAAAAGTAAAAAACTACAAAAGAGAAAGGAGAATTATATGGAAACACAAAACAAACAAAATAGAAAAAGAAGGAGATGTATATGAAGTTATTCAAAGGACCAGTTTCTATCTATGGAAAGTACTTATTGAATAAATATGTAACTATTGAAGATGAAGATGGGAATGAATACACAATTCAAATGAGATATGGAATTTTCAAAGGTGTACATGATGTGTGGTTTGTGAAAAATAAACAACTGAAAAAAATCAAAATAAAAAGTGCATATCCACCATTAATAAAAGTAGTTAAAGAGATAGCACTTCTTACATGGTTAGAAATAAAAGCAAGAATTAAAGCACTTCACAAATGATGGAAGTAATGTTTCTTGTTTTAATAACCAAATAACCATTATCAACTAGTTCATTGATTGCATCTATTTGTTTGCGCTTAATTGATGTATCAGAGTCATATTCTAGTTGTAAATGATTTTTAAAGTATTCAAGAATTTCAAAAGCCATATCAGACATTATAATCACCACCTTTCATTGATGAATTATATCAAATATAAAGGGTGAAAAAAGAAAGGAGCATTATGAAGAAAACATACAAAAAAATAGTCCAATGGCTTGAAGGGGTTCGTACCGTTGAACTAACTGCTATTAATATCATGATAATTACTATTGCAATTGTAATTACAGTATTAAATATAGCGATAAAAACATTTAAATAAAAAATGGAACAATAACAGCTAATGCTGCAAATATTGCACCAATTATAGCAATGATTCTATCTATTTTACTTTGCTTATCTTGTTCTTCAAATTTCTCTTCAAGATAACGAATCATTATAGTTGAATCATTAGAACCATCATCACGAAGTCGCTTTGCTTCTTCAGGAGTAAAGCTACGCATTATATTCACATCGCTTTCAAGGGTGATTATAGCAAGAATTAAAGAAAAGGAAGTGAAAAAATGGCAAGAGAATATTTAACAGATGAAGAAGTTGAACTTGAAATACAACGATTAACCAATTCAAAAGAAGTCAAACTTGCAAGGCTTGAGCAAAGATTGAAATATTTGCAAAGACAACGCTTATACAATCTAAGACATTTAGAAAAGCGTGGCAAGAAACTAATTGAACAGGGAATGACTGCTGAGTTGTTAAGGACACAAGCGGATTGTTTAGAAGAAATTTAAAGGAGTGGTCATATGAATGAAGTGCAAATTAAATATGAAAATAATCAAATGCTTGTAACTAGCTTACAAGTGGCAAAGGATTTTAAAAAGGAACACCAACATGTATTAAGAGATATTAGAAAAATAATATCTAATGGGGGTGTCCAAAATTGGACAGACCTATTCCACGAAACAAAATACATCCACGAACAAAACCATCAGGAATATCCTGTGTACTTAATCAATCGAGATGGATTCACATTATTAACAATGGGGTTCACTGGTAAAGAAGCACTTGAATGGAAACTTAAATATATTAATGCATTTAACAAGATGGAAGCAAAATTAAACAGTCCTGAATTCATTATGAACAGAGCATTGGAACTATCTAAACAAAGATGCGATGCGCTTCTTCTTGAAAATCAAGAACTTAAGCCTAAAGCGTTATTTGCCGATGCAGTAGCAACAAGCAAAACTTCAATATTGGTAGGTGATTTAGCAAAGATTTTAAAACAAAATGGAATCAATATTGGTGCAAATAGACTATTCGCTGAACTGAGAGATAAAGGCTATTTAATCAAAAGAAAGGGTAGTGACTGGAATATGCCTACTCAAAAAAGTATGGATATGGAATTATTTGAAATCAAAGAACATACACACATTGATGGTAATGGGTGCAATGTTACTACGAAAACACCTAAGGTAACAGGAAAAGGGCAGGTGTATTTTGTTAACAAGTTTTTAGGTGACAGATTATAGAAAGGAGGTGAGGAAAGTGGACGAATACAACATTAGTGTTGAGGAGGTAATGAAAATAACACACAAAGGACGTGACTGGATACTTAACGCAATCGAAAGAGGTTCGTTTCCTGGGAGCATTACTATAAGTCCTGGTGGTCGCAGAAGTGCTCATATCCCTCGTAAAGCCTTCATGGATTACATGGAACATGATCATGTACTGGTAGATGGTAACTACATTGAAGAAGCAGCAAAACGAGTTGCAGAAAAAGCATTGACTGAATTAATGCCAACGTTTCTTTTCGAAATAAAAAAAGCCGTTGCTGAGAACAACGACTAACAAAATTAAAGCGTCTTCATTATAGAAGATATTCAGGAGGAAGTCAAAATGGAAGATAAGATTAGGGCTTTAGTGAAAGAATTATTTGATTCAGGTATGACTTTAGATGAAATCATTGAAACTGTAGCATCTATTGCGATGACTGAGGACTTTAAGAGGAGCACCAACCATGAATCTAAATAATTTAAGACCTCGTGGAATTTTAACCATTGTTGCAGCAATATATTTTCTTGCTGAAATAGTGACATCAATTGTAGGTATGGTCCTATGAAAGAACGTACTTTTATCAAAATACTGATATTTGCTTTAGCAATGTTCATTGCGCTAAGTGTTTACCAGGTATTAGTAATTAGAAATTTAAAGTCCAGTCTCGAGACGGTAACAAAGGACCGTGACTGGGTGATTGAAAAATATAACCAAAAGGAGAAAGAAAAATGAAAAATGTAAGGTTGAAACAGATGAAGTTGAGAAACTTCAAGGGAATCAAAGAGCGTGATATTGATTTCAATTTGTTAGATACAAATATCTATGGAAAAAATGCAACAGGTAAAACGACATTAGTAGATGCTTTCACTTGGCTGTTCTTTAATAAGGATTCAAGTGGTGCAAGTGATTTTGATGTGAAAACTAAAACACCTAATGGCGAATATCTTCATAATTTAGAACATTTGGTTGAAGCAGTTGTTGAAGTAGGTGGAACTGAGACTACATTTAAAAAGGTATTCAAAGAAAAATACACTAAACAGCGTGGAAGCACTACAGCATCATTTACTGGGCATACAACGGACTATTTCGTTGATGACGTGCCGCGCAAAAAGAAAGAATACGATGAAACAGTTAATGAACTGTTTGATAGTAATATCTTTTCGATGATCACTGATCCTTTTTATTTCAACACAAGAATGAAATGGCAGGACCGAAGAAAAACTTTGATTGATATTTGCGGTGATGTATCTGATGAACTGGTGATTAATTCACTTAATGATTTAGCACCATTACAGCAGTTATTGAATGGCAAGAGTGTTGATGATTTAAGAGCACAGCTAAAATCAAAAATGAAACCTATAAATGATGAATTGAAAGCAATCCCTATTAAAATCAATGAAGCAAATCTTGCTATTCCAACCGATATTGAAACGATTGATGAAGATAAATTAACTTACATCAACAATCGTATTAATGAAGCGGAAAGCAAAAAGCAAAGGATATTAAGTGGTGGGATAATATCTGAAAAAGAAACCGAATTAATTAAATTAAGAAATCAAAGGCTGTTAATTAAAAATGAAGTTCATGATGTTAAACCGCTTAAAGATGAAGAGTATAGTTTGAGCATTCAAATTGATTCACTGGAGCATAAAAAAGAGCGTGCTGAAAATGAAATACAAGTAAAGAAATCACAACAGAAATCTAATGAATTAATGCGTAATGAATTAAGAAATAAATTTACTGAAGTAAACAATATGCAGTATGACGAATCAAAAAATATATGTCCTCACTGCGGGCAGGAGCTGCCGCAAGAAAAAATTGATGGCTTCATGGAAGAATTCAATATCAATAAATCTAAACAGTTAGAAAATATCAACAAAGATGGAAAAAGACTTAAAGAACAGTTTGAATCTATAACTGAAGATATTCAGGTATTAGAAAAAGATATTCAAAACCATCAGATTCTAATCAACGATTATAAACTTAAATTGAAAGAACTTACTAAAAAAATCGCAAATATCAACGAAGACTTTGCAAAAGAACAAGAACCAAAAATCAATGCAATTGATGAAAAGATTGTTAATGCTGAACGTGAAATGGAATTCTTGAAATCTAATACAGGTGAAGAAGTTGCAAAGATTAATGAGGAAATCGGCATGTTAAAAGAGCAGCGTTCACATTATGAAGAAATAAAAGCAAAAGAACGTCTCGCTAAAACTCAAATAAACCGAATTGCCGAACTTGAAGCAAGAGAAAAAGAATTATCTAATCAGTACAACGATATGGATAAGATGCTTTATTTAACAGATTTATTCATCAAAACAAAAGTAGCCATGCTTACTGAAAAGATTAATAGTCACTTCAAGTTATGTAAATTTAATCTATTTGAAGAACAGATTAATGGCGGTTTGAACGAAGTTTGTGAGGTAACGGTTAATGGTGTTAATTACACTGATTTAAACAATGCAATGAAGATAAATGCGGGCTTGGATGTTATCAATACAATTTGTGATTATTCAAATACATATGCACCTATCTTTATTGATAATGCTGAATCAGTTAATGAAACAATTAAAACCAATTCACAACAAGTAAGATTATATGTAACTGAAAATGATGAAACATTAAGAATTGAAAATAAATAGAAAGAGAGAAGAAAAACATGGAAATAAAAAAAGAAACAAGTTTTAGCGGTTTAGAAAAAGAAGGTAACGAACTATTCAATATCAATCATTCATTTGAATTAGAAAAAGACGGAATTTCAACATTTCTAGGAATCGGTGTAAGCGATGTTGTTTGGGAAATTATGCGGACAATAAAAAAAGAAGATGAATTCAAAAAGTATTTGGAACAGGCATCAGAAATTGTTAGCAAAATTGGAATTGAGTTAAATAATTTAACAGTTAAATTCATTAAAAGTAATTTAACAACTGAAGAAATATTAAAAAATGTGAAGCCTGAAGAACTAGCAGAAAAGATTTTAAAAAGAATGTTTGAAGATGGGGGAATGGAATAATGACACAAGTACAAACAAAAGAACCAAAACAAGAAATTGAATTATCTGTTCAACAGTTAGAAAAACAGGGATTGGTATTACCAAAAAATATTACCGATACGGTATTTAATACATTGTCAGTTTACCAACAGCAGGGAACAGTTTCATTCCCTCGGAATTACAGTGTAGGGAACGCTTTAAAAGCTGCATATCTTATCTATCAAAATGATTCAAAACTACAAAAATGTACAAATGCATCAGTTGCTAATGCTTTGCTTGATATGTGCATTGGCGGTTTGAACCCTTCTAAAAATCAATGCTATTTTGTACCGATGGGTGATCAATGTACGCTTATGACTTCTTACTTTGGGAAGCAAACAATGGTGAAACGTATTAAAGGTGTTATTGATGTAAGAAGCGATGTCATTTATAAAGACACATGCTACGAACTAACACTTGATGTATATGGTAATGACGATATTAAAATCACTGGTCCATGTCCACTTGATAAAAGAAAAAGCGAGAATATCATTGGTGCATGGGCAAGAATTATTCTCGATCCTGAAGTATGGGGAGTTGAAACATACACAGCAATAATGACATTAGAAGATATTCAAAATGCATGGTCAATGGGCAGTGCTTATGGAAAATCTAAAGCACATCAAAAGTTCATGGGTGAAATGGCTAAGAAATCAGCTATCAACAGATGTATCAAAAATTTTATAAATACACGTGATGATCAAGATATTTTAATTGATACTTTGAATCGTGTAACTTCATATGAATACAGTGAACCTGATGTTTATGATGATGTGCAATACCAAGTAAGAGAAGAACAGGCATCACAGGTTATTGATATTTCACAAGAACCACAGGAATCGCCAAAACCACAAACACAACCAAATGCACCTAAAGAAGAAAAACAAGCCACAGCGCAAGTGAAACAAGAGCAAATGGGAATTGACTGGTAATGGAAATTAAACCGATAGCAAGCAGCAGTAAAGGAAACGCTTATTTAATAAGCGATTTCCAAACTACTGTATTAATAGAATGCGGGATATCACTTAAAGAACTAAAAAGAAAAACAAACTTTATTGTTCCTAATGTAATTGATGCTTGTTTGATTTCGCATGAACATGGGGATCATTCTAAATCGCTAAAAGATTTATTGAATGCAGGTGTTAGGTGCTACGCACTGAAAGAAGTATTTGAAGCTAAAGAGATTAATAACCACCACAGAGCAAAAAGAATTAAACATTTAAAGCAGATTGACATAGGCACATTTAAAATAATTCCTTTGGAAATGAATCATGATGTTCCTTGTGTTGGCTTCCTTATTTATTCGGTTGTGACGAATGAAAAGCTGTTATTTGCAACCGATACATATATGATCAAGTATGCTTTCCACGGGCTTGATTACATAATGATAGAAGCCAATTATGATATTGAACTTGTTGAAGAAGATACACAAAGAAAAAGGCTTATCCAAAGCCATATGAGCATAGACACAACTATCCAATATTTAAAATCAATTGATTTAAATACTGTCAAAAAGATTTATTTGATGCATCTGTCAAGTAGACATTCAAATGAAGAAGATTTTAAAAGAAGGGTACAGGCAGCAACGGGAAAAGTTGTTGAAGTGTGCCAAGAATAAAAAAACTAAAGAAAGGAAACGGTTGTGCGCACATAAAAACATGTTTTCCTGGATTTAAAATAGATGAAAATATTATCACTTTTTTCTGGTATTGGTGCTTTTGAAAAGGCACTTGATAGATTAGAAGTTAATTATGAATTAGTAAATTATTGTGAAATTGACAAATACGCAAGCAAGGCGTATTCAATGATGCATGATTGTGATGAGTCGCTTAATTTGGGCGATATAACAAAAATCGATACAACAGCATTACCAAATGATATTGATTTAATTACATATGGTTTTCCTTGCCAAGACATAAGTTTAGCTGGAAAACAAAAAGGATTTGAAGAAGATGGCGAAAGAACTAGAAGCGGATTGTTCTTTGAAGCTTTGCGAATTATTGAAGATACAAAGCCACGTATTGCAATAGCCGAAAACGTCAAAAATCTTGTTTCTAAGAAGTTTTCAAAAGAATTTGATATTGTTCTAAGTTCTTTAGAGGAAACTGGATATAACAACTATTGGAAAATTTTAAATGCTAAAGATTATGGTATTCCACAGAATCGTGAACGTGTATTTATAGTATCTATCAGAAAAGACATTGACAATGGTATGTTCAAGTTTCCTGAAGGGTTTGAACTCGAATTTAGATTGAAAGATATGTTAGAAGATGGAGTGGATGAAAAGTATTATATTTCAAATGAAATGATTGAATATATTTCAGCAAAAGGAACTAAAAATTTTAAAAACTGTGATAGCAGGATAAATTTAGAGGTTGCTAGACCATTAACCACCGACCAAAACAAAAGAGCAGGAACCACAAATTATTTAAGTGATGGACTTCCTGAAAACTTTGATTTATCAGCAATTGATATTAAAGCAGTTAGGAAATATGGAATATTTGATACTGAAACGTCTAAACATCAGGCTGGTAGCGTATGGGATCAAGATGGACTAGCGCCAACTTTAGACACGATGCAAGGCGGATATAGACAACCATGCATTGAAATAAGAGAAAAAACCAAACGAGGTTATAAAGAAGCCTATGAAGGTGATGGGGTGTACTTAAATAGACCACATCAGAAACGTGGAGTTGTTCAAAATGGGATGATTCAGACGTTAAAAACATCATGCAGTGATGTCGGAGTGGTAGTTAGTGATAAACCAATTTGTGTTGGTCAAGTATCAACAGGAAATTCACAAGCTGGTAAGGTATATAGTCCTGATGGAGTTAGTCAAACATTGTGTGCTGGAATTCATGGTTATGCTATGGGGAATATAGAGCATAATTTAAGAATACGTAAATTAACACCTTTAGAGTGTTTTAGACTGATGGGATTCGATGATGAAGATTTTAATAAAATTACAGGAATATCAAATACACAATTATACAAACAGGCTGGTAATAGCATTGTTGTTGACGTTCTTGTGCATTTGTTTGAAAGCCTATTTAAAGCACTAGAATCAAATAAACGTGCTGAAATAATAAAGCAGCCGACATTGTTCGACTTAGACAAAGAGGAAGAATTTATGGAAGAAAAACAAAAATTGATTACAAATGAAAATATGATCAAATGGAATGAAATAGATGATCTAATTGGAAAACCTGTCTTTGATAAAAATGATGATGCATGGCGCATACTAGATGGCTATAAAAGAATTAAGAAAGATTACTTTGTTTCATTTACAGATAGTGATGAATTTGAAGAAGTTGATTTGAACCGTACAAATTTATATAGAAACGAAGAATTAGCATATAAAAAATAATACCCCACAGGGTATAGAAAGAAAGAGGAATGAGAAATGGAAAATACAATGTTAAGAGATTTAGCAGAATATATTGAACAATTAGTTAATGGTCAGGTTGAGCCTGAGATTGTTGAACATGAAGGTGTTGATTACATCAAAACAGCATATGGATTTGAACAATTAAACAAACCAAAAACACGCAAAATCGAAGCAAATAGCTTAGATGGCTTAATTAAATTAATCAAAAACACTAATAAAGATGTATCTAATGTGTTTGGAATTTATCCACCTTTGATTGTAAGAGTTGATTTTAATTGTATTGAAGTCATGAGTGCGTTAAATGCTGATAAAAGTAGAAATTATCTTTTTGAAGCTAACCCAATGATTCCATCATTAAGAATTGGTTATGATATGTCGGTTGAAGAAATGATCATCTTGTTATCAACTTCATTCATCATGACTGAAAATACAGAAAAGTTCATCAATTCATTATCTTCACTAAGAGTTGTTGAAGAAGTTGAATTTAATGATGATGGTGTTGGTCAAACAGTTACAGCTAAAAAAGGTGCATCAGTGAATGCGAAGTTCCAGGTGCAGCCTATCGTTAAGTTGAAACCTATTAGAACTTATGAAGAAATTGAACAAGTAGAATCTAAGTTCTTATTTAGAGTTAATAAAAATGGAACTGTATGCTTGCGTGAAGCTGATGGTGGACAATGGAAATATGAAGTTCAAAAAAGAATCGTTGCTTATTTAGAAGAATATTTAAAAGATTTGATTGAAGAAAATAAAGTTGTTGTAGTTGGTTAGAGGTAAGAAAAATGGATGAATTAGTTAAAGCAAAAGATGTTAAAAAAATTGGTATTCTAGGAATCCAAAACGGACAGATCATAAAAAATATTGATTATGAATTAGAAAAAATCATTAAAAATATCAACGATATAAATACGGATGATAAGCCACGTGAATTAAATGTAAAGATCAAGATTATTCCTATTAATAATAAAAAGAAACTGGTAATTGAATGTACACCAACCGCTAAACTAAGACCGCTTAATACGGTCCAATCAACATTATTTAATATCCAGGAAACAGATAAAGAAACTGGTGTTATTCTTAATAAATTACAAGAAATTCCTGATTATGCAGATGGTCAAATGAATATTGATGGTGAAATTATGGAAGCACCCGAACCGATTTATATTGGTGTGGATATGTAAGAGGTAATCGAGATGTTAGAACAGTTAAAAGAGTTATTAGAAATGCAGGGTGTTCTTGATGAAGCGATTTTAAAAGAACATGGCAATATATATGATGAAAAGATTGCAGATCAAATGAAAATTGCTTTATTTGTTGAATTAGGTGAGCTGATGAATGAAATGCCTACTAAATTCAAACATTGGAAAAAAACAGCCAAAGACAACCGAGAAAAAGCCCTTGTTGAATATGTGGATTGTTTACATTTTGCATTAAGTTTAACAAATCATTCTAAAGCACAAGGGAAATTTGATGATTGTTATGAAAGCTATAGCGACTTAGTACATCTTAATTACTCATGGATTTTGACTTGCATTATATGGGAATGTGAAGAAGAATCGAATTGTAATCAAATTCTTGGTCATTTATTTATCCTTGGTAATAAATTAGGCTTCACGTGGAGTGAAATATATGAAGCATATAAAGCTAAGAACGCAGTTAATTATGAGCGTTTAAAAAACGGGTATTAATTATGATTTTGTCAATTGATCCAGGGAATGAGTATTCAGCTTATTCCCTTCTAGATAAAAATTTAAAGCCTGTTAAATTTGGAAAAGTATTAAACCATGATTTATTAATAATCTTGGAAGAATTATTTTTAATCGAGTGTATAACTGATGTTGCTATTGAAATGATTGCATCATATGGCATGGCAGTAGGCAAAACAGTTTTTGATACTTGTGTTTGGATTGGCAGATTTTATCAGCTTATTAGTGAACGATCAAATATAAAACCTACATTCATATATCGTAAAGATGAAAAAATGTGTATTTGCGGAAATATGAAAGCGAAAGATTCTAACATTAGGCAAGCGCTAATAGATCGATTTGCAAATCATGATTTTAAGAATGGAAAAGGAAATAAAAAAAATCCTGATTGGTTTTATGGATTCAAAGCTGATGTTTGGGCTGCATATGCGGTTGGAGTAACTTATCATGAACTAAAAAAAGAAACTTAAATTTTAGCTTGTAAGAGGTTTTTAATTAAATAGGTATAAATTATCGAAAAGTTAAAAATCTCTTAACAGGCTTTAAATAAATGAAGAATAGAGGTGTTTAGATGGTTTTAATTGTGATACTGATTGCAATTATAGTTATTTTGCTGCTAGCGATAGATAAATTGATTAGTGATAGAAACTACTGGAAGCAAGTAGCTTATGAAAAGCAGCAAATAATGAATAAATGGTGGTATGAAGATAACTGAAAAAGATTTAGCAATGTATAAAGAAGCACAGGAAATTAAAACAGCCACGTGTAATATCACGCAGGCAAGGTTAAGACAAACAAAATACGGTTATTATCGCTGGAAGTCTTCAGGTCTTAGCATTTCAAAATATCTTTACATTGCAGATAATGAAGATAAATTCTTCGGAAAGGAAAATGAGAATGTTAAATAAATTATGCTGTATTGGAAGGCTGACAAAAGACCCCGAATTGAGAAGAACACAACAAGGCACCGCAGTAGCATCATTCAATTTAGCTTGTAATCGAACATTTAAAAGTGCAGATGGACAGGAAGCGGATTTTATACCTTGTGTTATTTGGAATAAGGGGGCAGAAAATGTTGAAAGATATTGTTCCAAAGGATCGTTGATTGCAATTGAAGCTAGGATGCAGTCAAGAAGTTATGATAATTCACATGGACAAAAAGTATTTGTTCTTGAAGCAGTATGTGAAAGTGTTCAGTTTTTAGATAGTAGAAATAAAGAAAATAAAGCACCTGAGCAACAAAATAGTTTTAATGGTTCGAATAATAATTTTGATATATCAGAAGATGATATACAGTTTTAGAGGTGAGTATTGTGGCAAAGTCTGATAAAAAATACTACTGGTTAAGGCTGCAAAAGGACTTCTTCAAAAGGCACGATATAAGGATTGTTGAATCTATGCCAAATGGAAAGGATTATATACTGTTTTATTTGAAGGTTATATGTGAATCAGCAAATCATGGTGGAAATCTAAGATTTAGTGAAACAATACCATATAGTGAAGAAATGCTTGCAACTATTACTAACACAAATGTTGATGTTGTAAGAAATGCAATCAAGATATTTCAAGAGTTAAACATGATTGAAGTATTAGATAATGGAACGTACTTTATGCATGAAGTACAAAATATGGTTGGATATGAAACAGAGTGGGCAATAAAAAAGCGTGAATATAGAAAAAAAGTGAATGCCCAAAATGTATTGCAAAGTGAAAATAATGCAAGTAAGGCATTAAAAGGTGGACAATATGAGGACAATGTCCTAAACGTAAGGACAAATAAAGGACAATGTCCTAAAAAAGAGGACAATGTCCGACAAGAGAAAGAGATAGAGATAGAGAAAGAGATAGAGATAGATATAAATAATAATATATATAATGCTCAGAGCGATAAAATCACTCATGAGCCAACATCTATCGAACCATCTATTATCACTATAACTTTAAATGACAAATCAGAATATCCGATCTATCAAAGTATGATTGATGAATGGAATGAACTATATCCAAATGTTGATGTACTTCAAGAGCTTAGAAAAATGAAAGGCTGGTCAAATGCTAATCCTGCAAAAAGAAAGACTAAAAAAGGAATTCAAAGATTTATTAATGCATGGCTCGCAAGAGAGCAGGACAAACCTAGAAAAATCCAACAACAAACTACAAAAGACTTGGCATCAAATTTAGATTTCAATGAGTTCTACTAATGACACCAAATGAATTTACTAAAGCTATGACATTTCTAGGTTTGAATTATAATAAAGGTTTTACAACCGAACATATACAAATGCTGTATCCGAGATTTGCTAGTTACAGTTATGAGCAAATCAAGGAAGCAATACGTAAATGTATCGATAATGAGAAGTACATAAACAATATAGCATATGACTTAGGGCAGTATTTGCCTTCTGTGGAGCAAAAAATGAATAAAGCGTTGGAATATGCCAATGACTTCAAAACGTGCCCTAGAACTAAAAAAATATGCCCACTTGATCCAGTATGGATATGGGCAGTAACTAACTTTGATTAAAAAGAAGGGGATAGGAATGCTGAATATAATATTAACCATATTGTTGGTAATGGCTTTATTTACATTAGGTTGTTTTATTATATTGAATTCTCTTGAAGAAAGATATAGGGAATTGGAGGATGAAGAGAATGCTAAAGATAGAAAAGATTAAAGACGAGATTAAAAATCATGACACTAACAGTGATGATTATCTCGAATGTTGGTTACATCAGATTACGACAAATTTGCACGATAACAAGAACAGTTGTAGCAGTTTTACGTGTTCAGAATGCTTGAGATTATCATTATTGGAATTATTAGAAGAATATAAAGAACCAATTAAACTTACTCGATTTGAGTATGAATATTTAAAAGTTGCTAAAGAGAATGGATACAATTTTATTGCAAGAGATAATGATGGTTGTGTGTTTCTGTATAGAAATATACCATGGAAAGACGAACTTTCTTGGGATTACAGTGGCAAATTTATAATTGCGTTTGCTGAATTGTTTAAATTTGTTCAATGGAAAGATGAAGAATCATGGGAAATTGATGAAATATTAAGCAATTGTGAGGTAATGCAAGATGAATAGAAGAGAATATGAAGAAAGAATAGCAAAGCTAGAAAAAGAATTAGATGAATTAAAGAAAATGGAAATTAAAGATGATGGAACACAAAAAAGTGCTGATGATCAAATTACTGAATCTTTATGAGCAAAGACAGTTTGTAAAGCCTAAATGTTCAAAAATCATCATTGATGAATATATTAGAAAATTGGAGATTGAGTTGGGGGGTACTGCTTAATAATGGCAAAGAAAAAAGAAATTGAAAAATTGATTGATGATACTGTTTCAAAAACGGTTAATGAGTTATTAAAGCAAAAAATGATTAAAAAAAGTGATATGAATACATATCAAAAAACAGAGCAGCTTTTATATAATTACAACAATTTCAAAGAAGTTGTAAAGGATAAACAAGAAATGATTGAACAAATTAAACAAGTTGGAATATCAAAAACAAGCTGTTCATTTCTTCCTATGCCCCAAGATACTGGATTTAAGTATATACCATCAGAACAGGAAAAGAATGATGCTGCTATCGCTGAATTAGAATCATCTATTGCAGTTACATCAAACTTTATAAAGTTGATTGATAATGCTTTAAAGACAATTAAAGGTGATCCTTATTACAAGGTTATTGAAGAATGTTATTTTGATGGTAAGAAGCATAGTGCAGTTGCTAATGAATGGGTGACACCTATTGATGAAACAACTATAGGAAGAAATAAAAATAGACTTGTAAAGAAACTATCAATTTATTTATTTAGTGATGATGTGATTAAAGAATTATATTTATAAAAAAAGATGTCCTTATTGGGCATTTTTTATATCATTTTTATCAAAAAATATAACACACTTGACAACTTGCATTTTTAGTGCATTTTCTTGTCATGGTTTTTGCATATTTTAATGATATAATGATTATAGTGAATAAATATAGTTAAGGTATATGTGTTGTGAGGGTTACTCTTTACATATAAAACAGTATATAAGAACAATGGGTTATCAAATATTTTGGTAGCCTTTTTTGTTTGCTGATTTGATACAACTATTAATTAATATTACAAATAATAATGCCAGCTATAAAACAATATTCCCGTGTGAAGTGTTTTTTCATTTTAAAATTATTCTCCTGAATTTTATAAAATCTAAAATGATAGTTGTATCTAATGAGTGAATAAACGTGATTGAAAATTTAATAGAAAGGAAGTGGCATTATGAATTATAAATTGACACCCAAACAAAAATTATTCGCTGATGAGTATCTAATTGATCTTAATGCCACTAGAGCATATAAGGCAGCTTATAAGAGTTGTAAGAAGGATGAAACAGCAAATGTTAATGGTTCTAAACTACTAAGGAATACTAAGGTTGCCAAATACATAGAAGAACGTATGAATGAGCGTTCTAGACGTACAGAAATAACGCAGGACAATGTTTTAAAAGAATTAGCTACAATAGCATTCGCAAAAGTAACTGACTTTGTAACGATAGAAAACGGTGTTGTAATAGTGAAAGATACTAAAGACATACCAAAAGAACTTATACCAGCCATTGCTTCAATCAAAGAAGGTAAAAATGGTATTGAGATTAGTTTTTATTCAAAAGATAAATCGCTTGAATTGCTTGGTAGACATTTGGGAATGTTCAATGACAAGATAGAAGTATCAGGTTCGATTAATAACCCAATGGAAGGCTTAACAACAGAAGAATTAAAGAAGCTGATTGATTATGATTGATAAATCATTGATTAAACTTCATGCAAAGATTGAACTCGCAAGACGTGAGTTCTTTTTTTATTGCAATTTAAAAGCACCTGATTTCTATAAAAGTGATAGAAAGTATCTAGTTGAATTGTGCAATGATCTTCAGTCATTCTATGAATCTGATGAATATGATGCGCTTATCATCAATGAGCCACCTAGACATGGAAAATCAAGAACTGCCAGCTTGTTAGTTGAATGGATATTGGGAAAAAATCAAGATGAAAAGATTATGACTGGTTCATACAATGAAACATTATCAACTATGTTTTCTAAAAATGTTCGTAATGGAATCATGGAAACAAAAGCTGATCCAATGAAACCTGTATACAGTGATGTATTCCCAAATGTAAGAATCAAGCGTGGTGATGGTGCTATGAACTTATGGAGTTTAGAAGGTGGTTACAATAACTATCTTGCTACATCGCCAGGCGGAACAGCAACGGGATTCGGTGCTTCTTTGCTGGTGGTTGATGATTTAATTAAATCTTATGAAGAAGCGTGTAACGAAGCTACAAAAGAAAAACACTGGGAATGGTTCACTAATACCATGCTTTCACGTTTGGAAGAAGGCGGTAAGATCATTATTATCATGACTAGATGGGCAAGTGATGATTTAGCAGGGAAGGCATTAGAAGAACTGCCTGAAAGTGGCTATAAAATTAAGCATATAAACATGAAAGCGTTACAGGACGATGGAACTATGCTATGCGAAGAAGTCCTTTCACGTAAGAGTTTTGAAGCCAAAAAGAAAGTAATGGGTGAAGATGTTGTTAGCGCAAACTATCAGCAAGAACCTATTGACTTAAAAGGTCGTTTATATACGTCATTTAAAACATATGATGGTGAGTTGCCGCAGTTTAAATATATCAAGAATTACACAGATACAGCCGATACAGGTAATGATTATCTTTGTTCGATTAATTATGGGGTTACATTCCAAAATGAAGCCTATATTCTTAATGTTTTATACACTAAGGAAGGTATGGAAGTAACAGAGCCGGCACAGGCTAAAATGATGTTTGAAGATGAAGTTAATATAGCTGATATAGAATCGAACAACGGTGGTAGAAGTTATTCAAGAAATGTTGAAAGAATTATGAGAGAAAGATATAAGACAAATAAAACAGTTTTTAGACCATTTCATCAAAGCAAAAACAAGGCTGCTAGAATACTTTCTAACAGTACATGGGTTATGGAACATATATATTTCCCTCATAACTGGAAACATAGATTTCCTGAATACTATGAAGCTATGATGAAATATCAAAAGGAAGGTAAGAACAAACATGATGATGCACCTGATGCTACAACTGGAATTGCAGAAAAGATAAACAAAGGTGAAATCTATTCATGGGATTAGAGGTGAAAGAAATGTATAGACCAGGATATTTTAAAGGAAAAGAAGTTGTAGATGTAATACAATATAGTGATATGCACAGTGTTAGATTTAATACACCATATGCTTTTTATGTTATTTGCAAAGATGGTTCAAAATATGAAGTTAGTAGTGATGAAGCTAAAAAGCAAGCTGATTTTTTATCTCGAAAAGAAGAAAAGAATAGCAGCATGAAAATCAATGTTTTAGGTACTGAATATGATGTTGAAATGCTAGAAGAACGTGATGAAACAATGAAAGCGTTAAATGCAGATGGTTATACTGATATTTCTACTAAGGAAATAAAAGTTTTAAAACCAGAAGAAAAACCTGGCAATCAAAAAAATATTTTTAAATATCAAAATACTGTATTAAGGCATGAGATTATTCATGCTTTTTTATATGAGTGCGGAATTGACTATGATATGCAGTTTCACAATGAAGAAAGCGTTGATTTTTTTGCAATACAGTTTGATAAACTTGCAAAGATTTTTGAAGATGCTGGGTGTAAGGAGTGATTAAATGCTTAATGCGATAAGAAAAGGAGTGAGTTGGTTGGATGCTAAGTTGAATAATCCGTTAGAAGAAACAGCAAATAACTTGAAGTGGCTTGAATTAGAATTGGAAGCGTGGCTTAATTCTAAAGAACGTGCGGATCAAATAAAGGCGGATATGTATTATAGAGATATACAAGATATAGCTAAATACAAGCGTATGGCAATTGGTGAGGGTGGCGAACTTGAAGAAGTTAAGAACTTACCAAATCATAAAGTAATAGATAATCAATATAAAAGGCTCGTCAATCAGAAAGTTAATCACTTGGTTGGTAAGCCTTTTACTGTTAATACCAATAATAAAACGTATGTTGATATGTTAAATAAATATTTTAACAAGAAATTCATGAAAACATTAAAAAGTGTTGGTAAAGATGCTAATAATGGCGGTGTTTCTTATTTATATCCTTACTATGATAACAATGAATTAAAGTTTAAACGCTTTAAGTCATATGAAATTAAAGTGTTTTGGAAAGATGATGAACACAATGAAATAGATTTCTTTTGGCGTTATTATAGAAAGCCTGTACGTTTTTCAAATGGAAGTGTTGAAGATATTCAGCATTTAGAAGTATATACATTAGAGGGTGTACGTTATTACATCTATAAAGGCGGTACATTGCTTTATGATAAGTTGAAAGGTGCAACTACTTACAGCTATTTAACATATACTTCATCAGTTGGTAATGAGGTTGTAGAAGAACAGCATCTTTCTTTTGAAAGAATACCACTTATCCCTTTTAAGGCTAGTGATATTGAAGAACCGCTTTTAAAGCGTGTCAAATCACTTCAAGATGGTATTAATACAATTACAACTGTATTCACAAACAATATGCTTGAAGATAGTCGTAACACCATTCTTATTATTATGAATTATGATGGTGAAAATCTAGGAGAATTTAGAAGAAATCTTTCAACTTATGGTGCAATTAAGGTAAGGAACACTAATGAAGAAAAAGGTGGTGTTGATACCTTACAGATTGAAGTAAATGCTGAAAACTATAAAACAATCCTTGAAATGTTTAAAAAGGCACTTATTCAAAACGGTGGCGGTGTAGATGTTACTGAACTAAGAGCATCAGGAACGCCTAATCAAATGAATATCCAAAGCATGTATTATGATATTGAATTAGATACCAATGATACAGAAACTGAATTTCAGTATTCTATGGAGCTGTTAAAGTGGTTTATCGACTTTGACATCAACTATCAGGGTAAAGGTAATTTCTTTGATGAAAAAGTTGAATTTATCTTTAATAGAGATATGCTGCAAGATGAAACTTCAATTATTGATAATTTGGTTAAATTAAAAGGTATTATTAGTGATGAAGATATTATCAAGCAACTTCCTTTTGGTGATTCTCAAAAGTTAATTGATAATATGAAGAAACAAAAAGAAGAACAAAAGCATGAAGTATTAAAAGAGTATGCGAATGCTTTTGTAAATAATCCACAGAATAATCCACAAATCAACAATGAAGGTGATGAATAATGCCTGGTAGTGATTATTGGAAAAAGAGATTTGAACTGCTTGAAGATGCCATGAATAACAAGGGTGCGCAATATATGAAGGATTCAGAAGCAATATATCGTAAAGCCATAAGTAACACTGAAAAAGAGATTTCGAGGTGGTATGCACGTTTTGCTGATAACGAAGGTATAAGCTATCAAAGAGCGGTTGAAATGCTAACTGGTGATGAATTAAAAGAATTTCATATGGATGTTAAAGAATATATACAAAAAGGAAAAACGTTAGGTATATCTGATCAATGGTCTAAGGAATTAGAACGTGCATCTACAAAGGTCCATATTAGCAAGCTGGAAGCCTTGAAACTGCAAATGCAGCAACAGGTTGAGGAATTGACAGGAAAGAAAGCTAAGGGCATTACTCATCTTATGAGCAATATATATAGCGATACCTTTTATAAAACAGCTTTTGAAATTCAAAAAGGCTTTGGTGTAGCTACTAATTTTGCTAAGTTGGATAAGAAAGTTGTTGATAAGATCCTTGTTAAACCATGGGCATCTGATGGTTCAAACTTCTCAGAACGTATTTGGGGAAGTCATAGAGCACAGTTGGTTAACAAACTGCACGAGGGATTAACACTGAATCTTATACAAGGGAAACCGCCTGATAACTTAATAAAGGAGATTGCAAATACATTTGAAGTTGATAGAAAACGTGCTGCCACATTGGTATTTACTGAAAAGGCATATTTTCAATCACTGGCACAACGTGATTCGTTCAAAAATTTAGGCATTGAAGAATATGAAATTGTTGCTACATTGGATACTAAAACATCAGAGATATGTCGAGAAATGGATGGTAGGCATTTTAAATTAAGTGACTATCAGATAGGTTTAACTGCTCCGCCTTTTCATCCGAGATGCAGAACTGCAACCGCTCCGTTCTTTGATGATGAATTTGAAGATGAAGTGAAACGTGCTGCAAGGGATGAAAATGGTGACTATTACGCTGTACCAGCAAACATGAAGTATGATGAATGGTATAGAGGGTTTGTTGAAGGAGATAAAAATACTCTTGATAAATTGAAACCAACAAAGAGTGCTAAAAAAGTTGAATCAATAAGAACGTTTGATGGTATAATAAAAATACCTAGTAGAAGTTATGATGATATTATTGAATATATTGCTAATATCGATGATACTTCTTTTAATTCAAATGTTAAAATTAAAATTGGTGATGAAGATAATATTTTGAAAGATATAATGGACGAAGTTGGTGCTTCAGGACTTCCAAAATCAATAAGTGAAGATGAATTTAATGTCTTAATAGAAAAGGGAAAACAGGCTTTATATCGAGGTGTTACTGATGAAAAGTTTGTAAAAGAATTTTTAGAAGGAAATGTATTTGTGGGACTAGGGGTTAATGGTAGTGGCATTTATACATCTAGTAGTAGAAAATACGCATTAAGATATGCAAACGAAATTGATGATAATGTAATGAAAATGCTGATAGATGACAAAGCTAAAATAATACCTATTGACAAATTATACAAAGATAAAAAATCTTTTATTAAATACATAGAATCAAAATTCAATGGTAAAAAGAAAGATAAAATATTTAAAATCATTGCTAATAATGGAAAATTTGCTATATTGAATGGTTATGATGTCATTGATTTTGGTATGCATAAACTTGTTTTGAATAGAACTGTACTAAAGGTGGTGAGATATGATGGAAAAAATTAAAAGATTTTATGATCGATATTCAGACAGCGAAGAATATGGTAGGATACTTTCAAAAACAGCACCACCAGAAGTTGTAGAATGTTTTTGTAAGTATTATAATTCGTATTTGTTTGATGAAAATATGTCACCAGTAGAGGATATTCTTGACAAGACAAGAGAATACCTTGCTAAAAATGGATATGAAGAATATGTTAAAGAAGCGGATAAAAAATATTTAGAATTTATGGAAAGTATATTTGTTTAGGGCACTCACAATGAAATGAGTGCTTTTTTATAAAGAAAAATTTAGAAAGGGGTGAAAGAGTGGATATTAAACTTACACTGGAAAACAAACAATTATATCCAGCAGTTGTTAATTTAAGGCAATTTTCAAATAATACGGATATATTAAAATTTGAAATGTCTGATTATATGTATGAAACAACTGATTTATCAAAACTGTACTGCTATGCGGTTTGTGATATGGGTGGAGAAATTGACGAAGTTAAACTTGAAACAGAAGTTGTAGAAAGTAAGCTAAAGATAACTTGGAAAGTTACTGGCTATACTACACAACAGGATGGGCATATCAATTATCAAATTGTATTTAAAAACCTTGATGAAGAACAAACTGTTTTGTGGTTTTCATATCAGGGTATTGTTTTTGTTAACAGTTCAATTGATGCGGATGGATATATAGCAGCTAACTACCCATCTATCCTGCAACAGTGGGAAAAGAGAATGAATGATGCAGATTTTAATTATAATCAAGTTCTCGAAGAAGCAAAAAGGCAAACCCAGCTTGCTGCTGAAGAAGTGAAAAAAGCTGAACAGGAAGTAACAAAAGCGAAAGAACAAGTTCGTATTGCAACAGAACAGGCTAAAAATGCTACTTCTGAAGCAAATAGGGCTTCTTCCAACGCTGATAAAGCTAAGAGTGAAGCTGATAGAGCAGAAACAATGAAAGATGCCATAAACAAACTTATTGGATATGAACCAGTAGATGCGATTGGCATGGAAGTAGCACAGGCGCGTGGTAAATATGATTTATTAGGTGAACGACTTGAGGCAATGGATGAAAAAGTAATAATCCAAGAGAAAGATGGAAGTACCAAATCAGCAGCATTTAAATTTATTGTTACTGATGAAATAAAAGTACCTGCATCTAATGAAATAAAAGTAAGCCCGAATATGGGTATTAAATTAGAAGACTAGGAGGAAATAGAAGAATGTCTAAATTAAATAAAGTAAGAGTACAACTGTTAGATGAGGAAACAGGCTCAGTATTAGAAGAAGTAGATGTTATGACAAGTGCTGATGCAGTGAGTTTTGCTGACGGTCAAACATTTCAGCAAAAACTAGATGCTGGTTTATTAAAAGGTCAAAAGGGCGATACGGGTGCGATAGGACCTAAAGGTGATACTGGACCTCAAGGAGAAACAGGACCTAAAGGTGCGACAGGCGATGTTGGACCTAAAGGAGAAAAAGGAGATACGGGTGAAGGATTTAGTATCTTCAAAACATATGCTTCTGTTGCTGCAATGAATGCTGATAAAGCAAATGTGCAACAAGGAAAATTTGTATTAATCGCTTCAAATACAGAAGATGTTGACAACGCTAAACTATATGTAAAAGGTGCAACTGATTTTACATTCTTAACCGATTTGTCGGGGGCTCAAGGTATCAAAGGAGAAAAAGGTAATACTGGGGCAACAGGTCCACAAGGACCGCAAGGTCTTAAAGGAGATACTGGAGCAACAGGTCCGCAAGGATCTCAGGGTCCAAAGGGAGATAAAGGAGAAACAGGAGAAACGGTAAGAGTTGGTACAGATTATTCAACAGCAACTCAAGCAAAACTGTTTTTTAAATTAATTAATTAAAAGGAGAAAAAAGGATGGCAATTAAAAAGGGTCAAATGACCGATAATGAAACGGGAGATTTATTATACTTTCAAACATCTTATGATATGGTTACAGATAAGCCTACAAATTTTCCACCTTCAAGCCATAATCACGATGATCGTTATTACACAGAAGCCGAAATTAATACCAAGCTAACCGCAAAGCTTGATACAACTGGTAATGCAAGCAATGTGACTAATACTTTTACACAAGCCAGTACACTTGCAAATTTAACAACTGGTGAAAAATTAAGTGTTTCATTAGGTAAAATTATGAAAGCTATTGCTGATTTGATTTCTCATATTGGGAATAAGTCAAATCCTCATGGTGTTACCAAATCGCAAGTTGGACTTGGAAATGTAGACAATACAACAGACTTGAATAAACCAATTTCAACTGCAACACAAAAAGCACTAGATGGAAAAGCTAGCGCTTCACACACACATACTTCTAGTCAAGTAGGTTTAGGAAACGTAACGAATGATGCCCAAGTTAAAAGAAGTGAAATGGGTGTGTCTAGCGGTGTAGCAACACTTGATACAACTGGTAAAGTACCTAGTTCCCAATTGCCTAGTTATTTGGCATTAGGTGAAACTTCAAGCACTGCATATCCAGGTAATAAAGGAAAAACAACAACAGACAATGTTAATGCGATTTTAGCAGGTACAAAAGTTGTACCTAAAGCAACAGATGCGAATACATTAGATGGTAAAGATTCAACCAATTTTGCCAGTGCAGCAGATTTAGCTAAGAAACTAGATAAATCAGGCGGTACTATGGAGGGTGTTTTTAATGTAGATACTCTTTATTTTAAAGTCAATACTGCTAGCGGATATAGACAAGCCTTTGAAACAATACGTGGTGGTTTATTGGCATTGGGGTCTGACGAATTGTCCGCAGCTTTGTATGGTTATGATAAGAATCAAAAGCCGCAATGGGTATACAAAGAAGGAACAAGTTATGTATTTAAAGATTTAGCACTTAAAGATGATATTTACCCTGTTGGCGCTATTTATATGAGTGTGAGTTCAACTTCGCCCGCGTCTTTATTTGGTGGTACATGGACACAGTGGGGAAGTGGAAGAGTACCTATTGGTATTAATTCAAGCGATAGTGATTTTAATACCGTTGAAAAAACGGGTGGAAATAAAGAATTTGAATTGAGGGCATTGATCGGTGCAGTTGGTGGGAATGTCAATACTATAGGTTATGATAGTGAGGCAGTTGTACCTGGATATGGTTCTTATGACATGGTGCTGGATGCTAGTGCAGGGGCTAAACCACAAGGAGCAAGCAATACTACTAGGGTTGTTAAAAGTGATGGCAGTTCACCTACAACAGTACAACCTTACATTACTTGTTACTATTGGAAACGTGTTTCATAAAGGAGTATAAACATGAGAATTTTTAATGAAGATAAGACACAGGAATTAAAAGAATATGATTTAAATAAAGGACATTTAGAACTGGATAAATTATTTGTGAAGCACCATGAAGCTGTAGAAGAAATTAAGGAGCAATGGCACTACGAAACTATTGCGGAATATCCAAACGGTGGTAAGGATGTTGAAAAAATAATTGACGTTCCTTATCAAGCCCCTCAAGAAGAGTATGACGAATATGAAGATATTTATGTTTATATTCCTTATACTGACGAAGAACTTGAAGAATTGAATAAACCAAGTGAATTAGAAATATTAAAACGAGAACAGGAAGTAACCGCACAAGCGGTTCAAGATTTAATTTTAACAATGATGGGTGGTGAGTAAAATGGCGAATTTTTTAGTTTACAGAATCTTAGATGAAAAATTAACGTATGACAAAGTACCTCAAGCATTAAAAGCAGAAGTCAAACGAATTTTAATTGAACTAGGACATGAAGAATTGATTAAATAATAAGGCACTCATTTGATATGGGTGCTTAAAATTAAATAACTATTGATAACTAAGACATGCCTTTATGGTGTGTCTTTTTTATATATTCGTTCGGAAAAACGTAAAACTATCAAATCACGTGAAGCAACCACGTATAAAAGCGTAGATGAAAAGTGAGGTAAAAAAGTATGGAAAGAGAATTTTTAAAAGGATTAGGTTTAGAAAAAGATGCTATTGATAAAATAATGGCAGAAAATGGCAAAGACATTGAATTAGAAAAAGGTAAGGTTAAGGATATTCAAAGTCAATTAGTTACTGCCAACAACACGATTAAAGAACGTGATAAGCAGTTAGAAACATTAAAAAACAGCCCTGATAACCCTGAAACATTAAAACAGCAGATTCAACAACTTCAAGATGATAACAAGGCTAAAGATGAAGCACATCAAAAAGAAATCAAAGAACTTAAAGTTAATAGTGCATTAGAAAAGGCTTTAACTAATGCTAAAGCGAAAAATGCTAAGGCAGTGCAGGCACTTCTTGATTTAGGTGATGATGTTGAACTTAATGAAGATGGAACTATCAAAGGACTTGATGAAAAGATTAAGGCTTTGAAGAAATCTGATGCTTATATGTTCAATGATGATAAACAAACGGTAAAGATTGATGGTGCTAAACCAAATGCATCACCAAATGATCCTGCTAATCCAAATCCAGCACGTGATCCTAACAAACCAAAAACTTATGAAGATTTTGTTGCTGAATTAGAAGCACAGAACAATCAAGAATAGAAAAGTAGAAAGGAAGATTTTTATTTATGAACACAAAATTTGATTCAAAATCATTTAATCCCGAAGCGTTTGGGAAATATTTAGAAAGCGTACCACGCTTAAAAAGAAACGAACTATTGAAGAGTGGTGCAGTTGTAGGAAGTGAAACATTAGCAAATTTATTTGCTGATCAAACTGGTTCATTCTATGCACGTATTCCAATGTATGGACAAGCAACAGCAGATGCACAAAACTATGATGGTGAAACTGATATTGTTGCAACTGGAACAAACACATTTGAACGTGGTGTTTTTGTTGCTGGGCGCATGTTTGCTAAAACTGAAAAAGATTTCTCGTATGATATTACTAGCGGTGTAGATTTCATTTCACAGGTAGGGAATCAAACATTAGATATTATTGATGAAATTGATCAAGATGATTTATTAGCAATCTTAAAAGGTGTTTTCGCTATGACAGATGAAGGAAGTTTACCATTTGTTAATGAACATACTTATGACTGCACTAATGTAGATGATGGAAAAGTTAAAGAAACAACTATTAATAACGCTACACAAAAAGCAAGTAAACAAAATAAAAATAAATTTACTCTAGCTATTGCACATTCACAAGTTGCGACAAACTTAGAAAATATGAGATTGATTAAATATCTAACATATACAGATGCTAATGGTATTACTAGAGATTTAGCAATTGCAACATGGAATGGTAAAACATTAATTATTGATGATTCTGTTGGTGAATCAGTTGCTTATGAATTAACTAAAGATACTGATATTGTACCTGGCAAAACTTATTACACTCTAAAAGCTAAATCAGCTGATAAGTATGAAAAAGTTGCTTCACCTGAAAAAGCAAACCTTGGTACTTATTATGAACAATATACACAATATACAACATATGTATTCGGTAATGGTGTAATTGAAAGACAGCCAGTCCCTGTTAAAGTTCCTCATGAAATGGCACGTGATCCATATAAAAATGGTGGTGAAGATACTTTAATCAAAAGATGGCGAAATGCTTATGGTGTTAAAGGTATTTCTTATGAAAAGAAAGCACAAGCTAAAAAATCACCTACAGCCGCAGAAATGGCAGATGGTACTAACTGGGTGTTAGTTAATGATGGAAACACTGATAGCCCTGAATACTATGACCACAAAGCGATTGCTATTGCCCGTATCATTTCAAGAGGTTAATCATGAATAAAAATATTAAAGATGATATTATTAAAAGGCTTTCTTCAATGAACTATGAAGTTAAGGAAAAAGATAATTTCATCTTGCAGTTCATCATTGATAAGGTTGAACAGGATATTAAAAATAAGACAAATCAAAGTGAAGTTCCAAGTGGACTTCATTTTGTTTTTGTTGAACGTGTTTGTGGTGAGTTCCTAAATGGTATGCGCAGTTCAAATATGCTTTCTGATGAACAGATTGAAGCTACAGTGACTGCAATTAAAGAGGGTGATACACAAGTATCATTTGATAAAGATTCTTCACCACAAGCCGTTTTTGGTGCTTATTTGAAATATCTAATGAATTATGGTAGTGATGATTTTGCTAAGTATAGAAAGTTTATGTGGTGATTCATATGAATGCAGTTAGAAAAGCATTAGAAAGTATGTACAAAGATACTTGTACTATCTATGAAAATCAAAAAATTAAAGATCCTAATACTCATGTAACAAATTTTAAAGAAGTTGAAGTATTAAAAGATATAAAGTGCAGATTGTCATTTTCAAATGTGACAAGCGCTGAAAAGGGTGATGCGGTGACTATTGCGCAGGTTACAAAACTATTTATTGCGCCTGAAATAAATATCAAAGCAGGATCTAAACTGGTTATTACCCATGAAGGAGTTACTACTGAATACACAAGAAGCGGTGTTCCTGCTATACATTCAAATCACCAGGAAGTAGTTATTGAATTGTTTAAGGAATACGCATAATGGCTAAATGGGGAAACTGTGATTTTAAACAGCTTCAAAAATTACAAAAAAAAATGGAGAAGTTTGAAAAGGCTGATCTTGAACAGTTTTGTGAAATGTGTGCTAAACATTTAGCTGCAAGACTTTTAGCAAGAGTTATTAAAGCTACACCCGTTGATACTGGCACATTAAAACGTTCTTGGAGTGAAGAAAATAAGAATGTTTATGTTGAATATAAGGGTAATGAATTTATATGTGAAATTATCAATTCAACGGAATATGCAATTTATGTTGAGTATGGACATAGACTAAAAGGGCATAAAGGCTGGGTTCATGGTTATTTTATGTTGGAAAAATCAACACTTCAACTGGACTTACAAGCACCAAGAATTATTGAAAAATTACTAATGAAGAAATTGGGTGAGATATTCAATGATTAATGAAATTATGGATGCTATCGCTATTAAACTGCATGAAGTATATGGTGATGAATACGAAATACATCAAAATGATATTAAGCAAGGTTTGCAAGAGCCTTGTTTTTTAATTACTCTTATTGACAGTGAAAAAGAGAATCTATTAAATTTGCGTTCTAAGCGACTTTTACCGTTTGATATATTATTCTTCTCTAGCAGTGGAAAAAATCAATGTCATAGCGTTTCTGACACGCTTATGAATGAGTTAGATATGATTAAATGTATTGACGGTGATTTACTTCACGGTACAAAAATGAGAAGTGAAATCATTGACGATGTTCTTCATTTCTTTGTCAGCTTCAATTATATAGCAGTAGTTAAAGAGGAAGAAACTGGATCAATGGAAACATTGGAAGTTAGCAGTAATACAAAGGAGTGATTATATGGCTAACACTAAAACAAAAACGATTCAAAAAAAACAGGATGCATCTTTTTACAAGGATGCATTTTTAAATTCTAAAGTATTTAGAAATAAAAAGGATTTATTAAATGCCATTTTAGAAGATGGTAAAAAATATACAACTAAAGAAGTCAATGACTTGTTAAAAAAAGAATTGGAAAGAAAGGTGGAATGTTAAATGTTAGGTGGCGGAACTTTTACTGCACAAAATAAAAAATTGCCTGGTACTTATATCAATTTTGCAAGTGCATCTAGAGCATCTGCATCGCTGTCTGATCGTGGTATCGTTGCAATACCATTATTAATGGATTGGGGTGCAGCAGATGAGGTTTTTGAAGTATCAAACGAAAAGTTTGTAAATAATTCATTGAAAATTTTTGGATATGATTATTCACATGACAAAATGAAAGGATTAAGGGATTTATTTAAAAATACCAAAACATTATATGCATATCGTTTAAATGGAAAGGGTACAAAAGCAACTAACACATATGCAGAAGCAAAATATCCAGGTATTAGAGGTAATGACTTAAAAATCATTATTTCAAAGAATGTTGATGATGAAACTAAATTTGATGTTAAAACAGTTTTAGAGTTTAAAGAAATGGATGTTCAAACTGTTAAAAATTCTTCTGAACTGGTTGCCAATGACTGGGTAACTTTCAAAAGTGCAGAACTTCAAGAAACTGCTTCGACACCATTAGCAAGTGGTACAAATGGAACAGAGGTAACAACATCTGAATATCAAGCGTTTTTGAATGCGATTGAATCTTACAGTTTTAATGCTTTGGGATGTCCAGTTGAAGATTCGAAAATCAATGAATTATTTGTTACATTTACAAAAAGAATGCGTGATGAAGTCGGGGCTAAATTTCAAACGGTAGTTTATAGAAAACCTGCTGATTATGAAGGAGTTATCTCTGTAGAAAATGAAGTGACTGATGATGTTAATAAAGCAAGTGTGGTTTATTGGACAACTGGCGCACAAGCAGGTTGTGCAGTTAATAAATCATTAACTAATACTGCTTATGATGGTGAATTTAAAATTAAGGTAGATTATACACAATCACAATTAGCGGATGCATTAGAAAGTGGTAAATTCATTTTTCATAATGTAACAGGTGAAGTTAGGGTTCTTGAAGATATTAATACTTTTACATCAGTTACAGATGAAAAAAGTATTTATTTTTCAAATAACCAAACAATCAGGGTTATTGATCAAATCGCTAATGATGTTGCTGCTTTATTCAATACGAAATATCTTGGTAAAATTCCAAACAATGCATCAGGTAGAATTTCACTGCAATCGGATGTTGTTGCAATTCATAGAGCATTAGAAGATATTCAAGCAATTGAAAATTTTAGTGCAGATGATATTGTGGTGGCTCAAGGTGATACAAAGAAATCAGTAGTATTAACAGATAAAATCACAGTTATTAACGCAATGAGTCAACTTTATATGAGTTGTGTAATTAGCTAGAAAGGGGAACAGATAACATGGGTAAATTTACAATGAAGGCTAAGGATTCTATCAGTGGATCAATGGCTGAATTATATGTGACTATTGAGGGAAACAGATATAACTTTGCTCAGGCAATCACATTTGAAGCAAATTTTGAAAAAAGCAAAACTGAAGTGCCTGTTTTAGGTCGTACAGGTAAAGGAAATAAAGCAACGGGGTGGACTGGGTCAGGTTCAATGACTTTACACTACAATACTTCAGTTATGCGTGAATTAGCATATAGATATAAAGAAACTGGTGAAGATGTTTATTTCGATATGCAATGTACGAATGAAGATCCAACTTCAAGTGTTGGAAGACAAACCGTTACATTAATTGACTGCAACTTTGATAGTTTAGTGTTAGCTAAATTTGATGCTGATGCAGATTATCTTGATGAAGATGTCGACTTTACGTTTGATGATTTTGAAATTCCTGAGAAGTTTAATTTGTTACAAGGGATGATTTAGTTTAAAGGACCACATTGAAGTGAACCCCATATAATGTGGTCCTTTTTTATTTGATTAAATATAAGAAAGAGGTATGAGAAAAATGAGTTTATCAGCTTTTATGGCACAAAATGTTGTGCAGGAAGAAAATATTGAATATGTTGCATCAAAAAGATTTATCGATGAAAAAACAAAAAAACCTATTGCATGGGAATTAAGATGTTTGGATTCACAGCGTGATGAAGAATTAAGAAAATCTTGTACTAAAAGATTAGAAGTACCAGGAAGAAAGGGGCAATTTACAAAGGATACAGATTTTGATAAGTATGTTGGACTGTTAACAGTTGAATGTGTTGTGTTCCCTAATTTGAATGATGCAGAACTTCAAAATTCTTATGGAGTTATGGGTGCGGATGCATTATTAAAAAAGATGTTAAAACCAGGTGAATACGCTGATTTATTAGCAAAAGTTCAAGAAATAAATGGCTTTAATGAAAGTTTTGAAGATAAGGTAGAGCAAGCAAAAAACTAATTGAAGAAGGTGATTTTGAAGCTAATATTGCTTATTATTGCCTTCATAAATTGCATATGCTTCCATCACAGTTTCTTTCTCTACCGACAAATGAACAGGCATTTGTATATGCTGCAATTCAAATAAGGACTGAGAATGAAGAAAAGGAAGCTAAAAAAATAAAAGCAAAATCAAAATCTAAAGGTCGTAGGAGGTAGGTGAATATATGGCTTCTATTAAAACAGTTATAAGCGTTCAAGACAGAATGACACCAGCATTCACCTCTATGAACCGTGCTTTAAATATTGTTATAAGTTCATTTGAACAGTTACAAAGAGATTCAGGACGTGCAGTTGATACTTCTTCTATACGACAGGCGAGGGAAGAATTAGCACGTGCTGAAGTGACTATGAATGGTGTTGAACAGGAAATTAGACAGGCTGCAAATCAGCAGCAAAATTTTAATACCAAGATAAAGCAAGGACAATCGGCTTCTGATGGACTTCTTAAAAAGGTTATGGGATTTGTTGGTGCTTATGCTGGTATACAGACAATAGGAAATATTGTTGGTTTGTCAGATCAAATGTCACAGACAACTGCTAAATTAAATATGATTAATGATGGTTTACAGTCAACTGAAGAACTTCAAAACATGATATTTCAATCGGCACAGAATTCAAGAGCAGCATACGGTGATACAGCTAAAACAATTGCAAAATTAGGGCAAAATGCAAAAGATGCATTTAATTCAAATAAAGAACTTATTGCATTTGCTGAAACATTAAATAAAAAGTTTGTTATAGCAGGTGCTACACAAGAAGAAATATCAAGTGCTACATTGCAATTAACGCAAGCGTTAGGATCGGGTGTATTACGTGGTGAAGAATTAAATGCAGTATTTGAGTCAGCACCAAATGTTATTCAGTCTATTGCTGATTATTTAGATGTGCCAATTGGAAAAATTCGACAAATGGCAGCAGATGGTGAAATAACTGCTGATATTGTAAAAAATGCAATGCTTTCATCAATAGATGAAACGAATGCACAGTTTAAACAAATGCCTGTTACATGGTCACAAATATGGGTTAAGTTTAAAAATGAAGCATTGATGGCATTTCAGCCAATACTTGACAAAATCAATGAAGTTGCAAATAGTCAGGGTTTTAATGCAATGTTCAATGGTGCTGTAAATGCAATTCGAATGTTTGGTAATGTAGCAACTAAAGTGATCGATGTTATAGCTAACGGAGCATCATTTATAGCACAAAATTGGAGTATGATAGCACCTGTAATATATGCAGTAGCAGGGGCTATGGCTATTTATGGAGCGACAATTTTAGCTGTAAAGGCATATCAAACCGCTGCTTTGGCAGTATCATGGATGTACATTGCTGCATTAAGAATGAAAACATGGCTTACACAGGAAGGAATTATTGCAACAGCTACTCAAATAGGAGTGCAGATGGGGCTTAATGGTGCATTGGGTACTACAGTAGGTCTTATTTTTATGATAGTAGCAGCGGTTTTAGCTGTTATTGCTGTTGTATTTATAGTGACAGCAGTTTGGAATCATTTTACTGGTGAAAGTGTAAGTGGCTTAGGAATTATTGTTGGTGCGGTTTATTTCTGTGGCGCACTTATTCTAGATATTTTTATCGCAGTTATTAATCTTGTACTACTTGCATTTCAGCTTTTGGTTAATGGTATTCAGTTAGGTGTTGCGACTATCGCTTTTGTATGGCAGATGATTTGGAAAGCAATAGCAAACTTAGCTATAAGTGTTGCTGAGTGGGTTGTAAATAAGTGGAATGAAGCAGTACTTAATATTAAAAAATTCTTTGCATTTTTAGGTAAAACTGGCGCACAGGCTTTTAAAGCTGTTGCGAGTGCAGCAGGAAGTGCAGCAACTTCTATCGCAAATGCATTCGTTGCAGGTGCTAACGCAGCTATTAAGGCAATCAACTGGATCATAGATGCAATCAATTTAATTCCAGGTGTTGATATTGATAAGGTTGATAAAATTGGCAAAGTTGACTTATCGTTTGATACCAGTGGGTTAGATACATATATATCACAAATGGATGGTATATTAGGTGAAACTGCGGATAAGGTATCATTTGATAGATTTGAATATGATGCTTTTGAAAAGCCTGATTGGTGGACACCTGATTATGTTGATTGGGTTGATCCATTTGAAGCGTTTGATAAAGGATATGCTCAAGGTGAAAAATGGCAAAATGATATAGGTGACTGGATGGATGGAATTTTTGATCCAGGTGATAATCCGTTATCTGATCCTGAAAATAATTTTGGCGGTATCAAAGATGCAACTGATAAGGCAGCAGATTCAGGGAATAAGACCGCTGGAAACACTGCACAAATGGCTAAGACCATGAATGCATCAAGTGAGGATTTGAAATATTTAAGAGATATTGCAGAACGTGAAACAATAAATCGTTTTACAACTGCTGAAATAAAAATTGATATGAATAATAACAACACCATAAATAGTGATATGGATATTGATGGTGTCGTTGAAAAATTAACAGAAAGAGTTGAAGAAGAACTTCTTGCTACTGCTGAAGGGATTCATAGTTAGAAAGGGGAGTTGTTTATGGCTAAAGGATATAGTTTCTTTTTAGGAAGTTTACAGCTTCCTGTTCCACCTGAATCAATGGAAATGGTTATTAATAATCAAAATACAACAATTAATTTGATAAATGATCAGGAAGTTAATATTTTAAGAAAAGCAGGACTTACCGAAATATCATTTGATGCACTTTTACTGCAAACAAAATATCCTTTTGCAGCTTATCCTAATGGATTTAAAAGTGCTTCATATTTTCTTGAAGAAATAGAAAAACTAAAAACAGGTTTAAAACCGTTTCAGCTGATTGTGACACGTTCAACACCTAATGGCAAGCTGTTGTTTGACACAAATATAAAAGTGTCTTTAGAGGATTACACAATAAAAGAAGAAGCAGGAAATGGTTTTGATGTTAAAGTATCTCTGTCTTTTAAACAGTATGTTGAATATTCAACTAAAACAGTAAAAATAAATATAGAAGATAATCGAAAGAAACCAGTAATTAATCCCCCATCAAGACCTGCTTCTTCCAATGCATCCAATGTACAGCCGACTATAGGATGCAATGTAATTGTAAACGGGAGACTGCATCGTGACAGTTATGGAAATGGACCAGGACAAACTCGAACCAATTATCAAGGTAAGATAAATTTTATTAAGACAGATGGAAGGTCGCATCCTTATCATGTCACAACACCTAGTGGCAGTTGGCTTGGCTGGGTTCTTCCAAGTGCGATAAGGGTGATTTAATTTTAATGAAAGTTGAATTATTGATACAGTGGCTTGATACCTGTTATGAACCTGTAACACTTGATGGCATAACTTGGACATTAGAAAGAAAAGGAGCACCAGGAAAACTAGAATTTACAGTGCTTAAAGATTCTAAACTGAGGTTTGAAGAAGGTGCTTCGGTTCGGTTAAAAGTAAATGATACTAATTTATTTTATGGCTTTGTATTTAAGAAAACATATGATAAAGATAAAAATATCAAAGTAACTGCGTATGATCAGTTAAGGTATTTAAAGAATAAAGATACATATGTTTACAAGAATAAAACCGCTACTGAACTTGTTAAGATGATTGCAGCAGATTTTAACTTAAATATTGGGCAGATGGACGATACGTATTTTAAAATTGCTACTAAAGTTGAAGATAACAAAACGTTATTTGATATTATTCAGGATGCACTTGATGATACTTTAGACAACAGAAGTGAAATATATGTACTATATGATGATTTTGGCAAGCTGAGATTATCCTATATTGAGTTCTTAAAAGTTGGATTGGTTGTTGATGCGGAAACCGCAGAATCATTTGATTATTCAAGTTCAATTGATGGTGAAACCTACAATAGAATCAAACTTGTTAGAGAGAATGAAAAGACTGGTAAACGTGATGTTTATATTGCACAAAGCGGTGACAATATGAATAAATGGGGTGTTCTTCAATACTTTGATACTGTTGATGAAAATGTCAATGCAGTTGCAAAAGCTAATGCACTTTTAAAGTTATACAATGAAAAAACCAAATCATTGAAAATAAATGGTGTATTAGGCGATACAAGAGTAAGAGCAGGCTCACAAATTATTGTGCAGTTAGAATTAGAAGATATGAAACTACAAAATTTTATGCTGATTGAAAAAGTAACACATAAATTTGAAAACAATCATCACAGTATGGATTTGACACTGAAAGGAAACGGTATTTTTGATGGCTAATTTGGTTGAATTGATTAAACAGGCAGCAGTTGAAGCGGTGAATGCTTCTGATCCTGCTGCTTTTTATTTTGGTACTGTAACTAGTGATAATCCTTTGTCCATCAACGTTGAACAAAAGATGGATTTAACAAGTGAATTTCTTATTCTAACTAATGCAGTGAAGGACCATGTTGTAGAAATGACAGTTGATCATACAACTGAAAATGTATCACTTCTTAATGCTGATCATACGCATGAAGTTGAATCAAGCGGTGATATAACTGTTACATCTAAACTGAATCCTGAACAACCAGGAATAACGATTGAAAATGAGGTTCAGAATACATCGTCAACATCAATAAGCGCAGTTAAAATTGATTTAACACATAAACACAGTTATAAGGGTAGAAAGAAGTTTACAGTTCATAATGCACTAAAAAAAGGTGAAAAAGTTGTAATGATAAAATTGCAAGGCGGTCAAAAATTTGTTGTTTTAGATCGTGTATAAAAAAGGGGGAATGTTATGATTCCACAGAATGAATATGAATTAGAAAATGATGCTGCTTTAGATATTGAAGAAATACCGACACCAACACCTAGGATCATCATAGAAAAAAACAGGCTCATGGGTTCATGTGATGGGCTTGAAGCAATTAAACAGGCAGTATATTTAATCCTAAATGTTGAAAGGTACAGATATGTAATTTATTCATCGAATTATGGAGTTGAATTTGATGATCTGTTAGGTAAACCAGTTCCATATGTAATGCCTGAATTAAAAAGAAGAATTGAAGAAGCATTGACACAAGATGATCGCATTACAGGTGTTGATGGTTTTGAGTTTGAGACAAAAAAAGATACAGTGCATTGTACATTTACAGTACACAGTATTTTTGGGAATTTTGCAAGTGAAAGTGTGGTGAATATTTGATGTATGAAAATATTACTTTTGAAAAACTGATGGAAAGAGCAGTTGCGAGAATTGAAGAACAAAACTCTAATGTTGACACAAGAGAAGGTTCTATTGTCTACAATGCTTTAGCACCAGCTATTTATGAAATTATGGGAATGTATATTGAGATTGACAGAATCATGAATGAAACATTTGCTGATACTGCATCAAGAGAATACCTTATCAAAAGAGCAGCAGAACGTGGTATTATTCCACAGCCTGCAACAAAGGCTATTTTAAAAGGGGTATTTACCCCATCTGCACTTGAAATTCCTATTGGTTCAAGATTTTCATTAGAAAAACTAAATTATACAGTTATAGAAAAAATTGGTGATGGTCAATATCAGTTGGAATGTGAAACTGCTGGTGAAGAAGGTAACCTTCATTTTGGACAGCTTATTCCAATTAACTATATTGATAAGTTGGAAACCGCTGAACTTGTTGAATTGCTTATTCCTGGAGAAGATGAAGAAGATACAGAAAGTATTAGAAAAAGGTATTATCAATCACTAGAAGCAGAATCTTATGGTGGTAACAAAATTGACTATAAAATTAAGGTTGGGTTAATAAAAGGTGTTGGCGGTGTTAAAGTCTATTCAGGTCATGAATGGAACGGCGGTGGAACTGTCAAAATCGTTATAACTGATTCTGATTTTGAAAAGCCTACGGATACATTAGTGAAATCGGTTCAAAAAGAAGTTGATCCCGTTGCTACACCTGGTGAAGGTATTGGGATAGCCCCTATTGGACATATAGTAACTGTTGTAGGTGTTAATGAGGTTGAAATAGATATTAGTACCCAAATAATTTATCAGCCTGGATATTATTTTGAAGCTGTTAAAACAGATTTAGAAAAAGCAGTTGATGAATATTTACAAGGTTTGAATTCAGTTTGGGAAGATGAGAATAACATTATTGTTCGTATATCGCAGCTTGAAACTAGAATTTTAGGTGTAAAAGGTGTTCTTGATGTCATGAATTCAACAATCAATGGGTTATCAGAAAATTATACTGTTCACAAAGACAGTATTGTTAAAAGAGGTGAATTAACCGATGGAAACTAGACTTATTAGTTATCTTCCACCTGTTTTACAGAATATCGAAGAATTTAAGGCGCTATATGGAACTGAAGATTATGAAATTGATGATTTGTACGCTGCACTTGAGATTCTTTTAAAGGATCAGTTTGTGCATGAAGCAACTGAAAATGGTATCAAAAGATGGGAAAAGATTTTAAAGATTATTCCTGGGGCTTCTGATACCTTAGATATGCGCAGATTTGAAATTTTAAATCGTTTGAATATCAAGATACCTTATACTATAACGATGCTTCGAAACAAAATACAAGCATTGTATGGAAGCAATTGTGATATTAAATATATCAATGATACTTATACATTGAAAATTTTTGTTCCTGCTATCGTAGATAAGGAACTTTTAAATTTACAAAAAATGTTAGATGTGATTATTCCAGCTAATTTAATTGTTAACATTATCATAAATGAATAGATAGAAAGGATGAGGAAATTATGAAATTTGAAAACAAAGTTTATGACACTTTAAAGTACGTGGCACAGGTAGTATTGCCATCAGTTGGAACGTTGTATTTTGCACTTGCAGGGATTTGGGGGTTACCATTTGGAGAAGAAATTGTTGGTACAATCACTGCGATTGATGCGTTTTTAGGTACTTTATTAATGATTTCAACCAGCCAATATAAAAAAGCGAAAGAATAGTGGGTGTTCCAATGTCACAAGGTGAATTCTATGTATTATTATTTGGTGCAATTAGCGGCTTAGCAGTTGTTGTTGCACCGATTTTAAAACTTAATTCTAATATAACGAAATTAAATTCCAATATGGAGTATTTGAATCGTAATGTCGTAGAGAGTGAAAAAAGAATCAATGATATAGCTCAACAACAAAATATGACGGATAAAGTTCTTTATGAACATAAATATATCCTTAAAAATCATGAAGATAGAATTGATAAATTAGAAAAATAAGAGTGGTTGCATACTGCTCTTTTAAATTGGAGGAAAACAAGATGAATATTTTAATTTTAAATGGACATGGTGCTGGAGATAGTGGTGCATTAGGAAACGGGTATAAGGAAGCTGATTTAACAAGAGAATTAGCTGATTTAGTTGTTTCTAAGCTAAATACCTATGCAAAGGTATATCGTTACCCAAGAGAAAGAAACGCTTATAAAGACATAAAAAACGGGGTATTTACAAAGTATTTACCTATTGCATTTGATAAAATTGATTATGCTTTTGAAATTCATTTCAATGCTTTTGATGGAAATGCAAAAGGAACTGAAATTTATATCACTAAATTAGAAAAAGGATACTCGGTTGAACAAGCAATCGTTAATAATATTGCTAGTATTGGATTTAGTAATCGTGGAGTAAAAAGAAGTGATTTTTTAGTTATTAAAACATTAAAAAATAAAGGTGTATCAAGCGCATTATTAGAAACTTGCTTTATTGATAATGCAAATGATATGAAAACATATCAAGAACATAAGAATGATATTGCACAAGCTATTGTAAATGGCATTGTAGAAAGATTTGGATTAAACGGAACATTTAAACCAGTAGAACCTACCCCACCACAACCAGCTGAGTCCACTAAACCAAGTGGTTATGATGAATGGGTGGCACGTTTACAACAAGAGTTAAATTACCAATTCAAGCGAGGTTTAACAGTAGACGGATTAAAAGGACCTAAGACACTAAATGCTTGTCCTACGGTTAAAAAAGGTGCAAAAGGAAACGTTACACGCTTAATTCAAGAACGATTAAATAGTGTTGGTTTTAGTCTAGGGGTAGATGGTATTTTTGGAACAGCAACTTATAACGCTGTAAAAGTTTTCCAACGTAACCGTGGATTAAGCCAAGATGGTATTGTTGGTAAAAATACATGGAACTGGCTTTTAAAAGGAACTAAAATGTAAAGATTATGGAAAAGGTATACTTAAAAATAAATGCTTAAGATATTCAGGGGAACTGTTTAAACACAAGGATAGAGTATACCCTTTTGTATATGGGGCTATCTCATAGTATTATTAATAATGGGTATCGCGATATACACGTAAACAATAAATATATAAAATTCAAGCCTAGGTCACACACATTGATCTAGGCTTTTTTTACGTATTTTTTTGAATTGAATACTTTATCTACGTCTGATTTTCTTTCTTCTACATTACCGCGCAGATATATATTTAATGTTGTAGACACATTAGCATGCCCTAATAATGCTCTTACACTTTCTATACTGGCGTTATTATCTAGCATAATCTTGGTGTACAGTACACGCAAAGAGTGGAAATGTATTGTATATTTACGTGGTCTTGCGAAGTGGCTGATAAAAGAAGAAATATTGCTAGGGATAATGTAGTCTCCTTTGTTATTTGGAAATAATATTTTATTTTTAATTTTTGGAATATACTCTATTAAAATATCTCTAAGTTCGTTTGGAATATATACAATCCTGCAAGATGATGGAGTTTTTACATTATTAACTTGTATGATGTCATTTATAACTGTAAGGTTTTTGGTGATGTGTATTTCTTTTCGGTTTAGGTCAATATCATTTTTATTTAAAGCCAAAAC
>SKEY01000460.1_pt1 | contig 64801 bp, 56 predicted proteins | sample 4843871 | NCBI WGS metagenome assembly SKEY01 (sample SAMN11008797, study PRJNA524170) | human gut metagenome | biome: Human fecal sample; material: Feces; isolation source: fecal sample from pouch patient p36 | host: Homo sapiens | place: Israel: Tel-Aviv | collected 2016-12-04
GCATGCATGCAGCTGGAATGAACAGGCGCAAAAGAATCATTACCTGATGGAGCAGATCGCAGATTTTATAAAACAACTGTATGAGTATTTTTATCTGAAAAAGAATGAAATAAAAAAACTGCAAAAACTCTCACAATGCCATTGTATCCAGATTTCAAAACAGGATGACAGCGTTTCTCAATATCGTGACTTCCCATCGCATTAGGATTCATCCATTCCTGTAAATCATATTCTACAATCAGCGGTTCCGCCTCATTCATCTTTTGCCCTGTTTTATGACTCGCACTAGGGTCTTCACAACTCCACTCAGGATATTCCTTTAATAAGTTAAGAAATTCCTGTTTAAAAGTTGACTTATTTTTCATTTCACCTTTACCGCCACAATTTTTAGCGTACCACGCACGATAAAGGTCATACAGGAATCTGAAAGGAACTAAATCCCAGACCAACTGGCTCATGATTTCACTCATGAACTGACGTACAGGGTCATTGAACTCTTTATACTCATTCAAGGCATCCTGACACGCTTTTGGAGTATCAAGTTCATAATAATTCATGTTCAACACACGATACAATACATATTCTAATACTTCTGGTCGATGCAGATAATCCTGTTTGATATATTTCCGTTCTGCACCTGTAAAACATTTTGTGAACGGAATGAACAATTGTCTTCTATAAAAAGAATCCGATTTATCTCGTATTTTAGGCATAGAATTCAAACATTGAACCATGAATCCTCTGAATTGAATATCAATCGGCTGTTTGAATTTTCGATTCACAAGACAAGAATCCCCAGTCACAACTGACTTTAAATTAGCTGCTTTGTCAATATATGTTCCGACATCGTTTTCATCAACGATAATTGCTGATGCATGTAATAATGGTTCCAACATGAAGTCTTTGCTAAAATCTGAAAGTGAAATAGAAACGCACGCTTTCTTTCCGCATAAGTCTCTCATAAGTTGACATAATGTTCCTTTTCCATTATTCCCAGATTCTGAATACAGCCACGCTGCTTTCCCCCAAGCAACATTAGGACGAATAACAGCTCCGAGAATCTGCCACAAAACATTTACAATCTCAGGGTCATCTGATAATTCATTCATCCAGCTTTCCACATCCCAATCCGTTCCATCATCTGGATTATGGATTACAGGATTTTTTGCATTGGGATTATAATTCACTTTGGATTTTGATGTAAAAATCAACTCTGGCGTAAATGGCAGTAATTGCTTTGTATCATAATCAAAAATTCCATTGTTGACTGCAATCAAATTTTTAACATTACACCGAGATTTTTTTAATGCTAATCTTCTCAATTCAGAAATATATTTCTTCATATCGTATGTATCCATCCCGTAACGATATTGAGCTGCAATCTTTTCAAATACTCTTTGGGAAGAAACATAAATTCCCTTATTAGGACCATCACTTCGATAAATAGCCAACGGCAACCTATCTACTTCTTCCTCACCGTCATCGTCTTCATCATCTCCTGTATCAACCAGAATGACATGATATAATGCGTTTACAATAGATGCAATCTGTGCTGGTTCCAATTTGTCCATGATTTTCCATTTTTCATTCTTTGCTTTGACGGTATTTTCCAAATCAAAAGCAGATTTCAGGTTATCTAAGATGTCTCCTTCAACATCAGCCGGGGAAGGTGGGTTATTAACATCCAGTGTAGATAAATATTCTTCTGTGACCTGTCTAATTGTTTCTGATTTTGTTCTTGCCATAACGATTACCTCTTTCTTTTCTAAAGTTCTTTTTATAAGTTTCATATTTTTTCATTACGCTTTCCATTTGCCTCAGATTCTTCCATCCGAACAGGCACTCCAGCACTTCCAGAAGGTTATCATCCAGATAATTTCGGATAAATCCCAAATCTTCCGACATTGGAAGAATCAAATCATAATCAAGGAAAAACTGACGTACATCATAATAATTCGCACACAAGAAGTCTAAATAATCTTCTCGGTCAAAGTGAAAGTTAGTATTGTTCATATAGATAGCTCCTTTCCTAGATTTTGTGTCTGTTGACAGTTTAAGTATGCCACAGATTCTTTTTGACCGCTCCCTATATATACGAACTATTTGGTATAAGAAGCGTGTATATTTTTGTTATATTTTCACATTTTATTGTTGTATATTCATTCTATTTTTATCTATTTTGCATATTTTCACCACCTTTAAGAGCCTTATCACACATAGGGCATTCACTACTGATGAGCCTACTCCATGAACCACTGGCTTCATATTCCTTCTGCTATTTAACTTTGTATAGCAAAAAAGGCATAGAAAAAAATCCCTGATACAAAAGTATCAAGGACTGATTTACTATGCCTAAAAAGATAACAAAAAAGGACATATCATATATACACAAAGATACTCTTGTATCATATGTAAATATACGATACGCCCCAATAATTCAAAAATTCTGGTTTGTAAAAGTTGCCAATGCACACAACCCCAATTAGAACATGAATATAAGCAAACGCATCTTCTATCCAAGTCTAATCGCTACCAATTCCCTTTTATTCTCAGCGTTACAGGAAACTGGCTCAAAATTTTATCTCATTCGATAAAATTGATATTTACTGCATTCATTATTCAGTTTTACAATTCGTACTATAACATCGTTTTTTCAGAAAATCAAGACCAAAAATATTTTTTCACTATCTCTTATATCATTCTAAAGTGTTTAAATGCCTCTAAAATCGCTTTTTCCTTCTCAGGCGGACAATTCGGCACATGAGCTTTATTTTCGCCTATATTGTAATTCTGACGCTTCTCAAAGCCACATTTGTCTTTTATCTGTGCCACATAAAGAGAAGATACGGACATTCCATATTCTGCCTTTATCCATTCCTTAATTTCTCGATACGTTGCATTGCCTTTCATGCCCTGTAAATACGTATCATCTTCTGGCTCATAATCCACATACGCATATACCATATCCTCGGTGGATTTTTTCCTACCCAACAAGACAACCGTCTCCACATGCACTGTCTGACAAAACTGGTCTACACAGCACACTTTTTCCACTCTATATCCTTTTTCCAAAAACATCTCCAAATCTCTTGCCAAGCTAGTAGGTTTGCAGGAAATATAAACCATTTTCTCCACCCCATACTCTAGAATCTTAGGCAATGCCTTGGGATGAATACCATCTCTTGGTGGGTCCAACACAATAAAATCCGGCTTCTCCTGAATCTCATCCAATACCTTCAGCACATCTCCTGCAATAAACCTACAATTTCCGATTCCATTTAATCTGGCATTTTCCTTAGCTGCTAAAACAGCTTCCTCTACGATTTCCACTCCAATGACTTCTTTTGCCACTGCTGCCAAAATTTGAGAAATAGTTCCTGTGCCGCTGTACAAGTCAAAGACAGTCATATCCTTTGTATCGCCAATATACTCTCGTGCTGTTTCATAGAGTACTTCAGCTCCATAGGAATTTGGTTGAAAAAAGGAAAACGGTGTAATTTTAAATCTTAGCCCCAGAATTTCCTCGTAAAAATAATCTTTTCCATATAGGATTCTCATTTCATCACTTTTAACCACATCAGAAAGAGAATCATTAATAATATGCAGAAATCCTACTATTTTTCCTTCCAACTTTAAACTCAACAACCGATCCTTCAATTCCTCAAAATCAGCTTCCACCTGGCTGGTAGTTACCAGATTCACCAGAATCTCTCCTGTTGTATTTCCTCGTCTTAAAAGTAAATGCCTTAAAAAACCCACATGCTGCATTTTATGGTAATAGGTATATCCTTGTTCACGGCAATATTCCAGCACACATTTCAGAATTTCATTCATATCCTGGTGAACTAATTTACAATCCAAGGCATTTAACACATCATAGGTACTTCCTTTTTTATGTAAACCAAGAGTCAAAGGACCATCTTTATATTCATCTCCAAAAGAAAATTCCATTTTATTCCGGTAAGCAAATTCTCTTGGGCTTCCTTTGATTCCTTCAAATACATAATCCGGATTTCCCTGTTCATCTACCTGTCCGCCTGCCTTTACAGCCTGATCTATAAGACTTTGAATCTGCTTTGCCTTCATTTCCAACTGATTTTCATAGGACATGGTCTGGTACATGCATCCTCCACACTCTGGAAAAATGCTGCATACTGGTTTCCTTGTTTCCAAGTAGGACTGTTCTAAAACTTCCAAAAGTCTTCCTTCCACTTTGCTGCCCTTCTTTTTATTAATCATGAATTTGACATGCTGACCTGGCATTCCATTTTTTACAATAACCTTTTTATCTTCTATCTGAACAATTCCCTTATTAGGAAACTCCACTCTTTCAATGATTCCCTGATAAATCTCACCTTTTTTCAATGCAATATTCCTTTCTCTTTGAGTCTATTTTACAGAAAAAGAAGCTCCGGTTTCCCGAAGCTCCCTATTGGCTTTTCCATTCCCTACATACAGCTTTATAATTCTATCATGGTTGCCAGATTATTCCTGACCTTCTTTTTCCTCATCTTCATCTTCAAAGTAGTCATCGAAATCATCATCGAAGTCCTCTTCAAAATCTTCCAGATAATCCGGTGTGAAGAAACGGTAAACTGCATATGCGATTCCTGCTACTGCTGCCACAGCCCCAATAATTGCCAGTACCCATAACACAGTATTTTTATTTTTTTCATCTTCTTTTTTCTGTAATGCCGTAATTAAATCCTCGATACGATTCATATGTCCTGCACCATCCTCTCTTTTTACAGATTCCCTGCAAACTCATTCTTGAAAGCTGTTGTGCGTTGGTTTTGCCTCTGCAAATACGAAGCACCAACTCACTCTTTATGCTATTATACCACTGAACCTGGAATTTTACTATCCTTTCTTCATATTTTCTAAAAACTTTAGAAAATATTTTTCCTTAGATTTTTTTCAATTTTGCAAAAGATGCAAACATTTTCTTGATACCTACTTTATCAAAATTCACGGTAACTTCATAGTCTCGCCCACCTTCAACGATAGCAGTCACCACACCTGTTCCAAATTTTATATGCTTTACTGTGTCTCCCACAGTATAGTCCAATCCATCTGCCTTTTTCACTTCAAACTGCTTTGGCACAAATGCCGGCTGCTTAAATGCCTGTTTCATCTGGCGGAAGGAAGTTGGCATTGGAATATCCATGGGCTTCTTCTCCTGAAACTCTCTTCCTAACTCCACAAGTTCTCTTGGAATTTCCTTAATAAATCTGGAAACTTTATTATATTGAGTCTCTCCACGAATCATACGCTGTTGAGCACAAGTCAAAGTCAAATCTTTCATTGCCCTGGTAATTCCCACATAACACAGCCTTCGTTCTTCCTCAATTTCTGTAGGGTCATCGGAAGTAATGGTCATATAACTTGGGAACATGCCATCTTCCATTCCAGCCAGATATACGAAAGGAAATTCCAGTCCTTTTGCACTATGCAAAGTCATTAAAAGTACCTGATTATCATCCCCATCCACAGAATCAATATCCGCTACCAGTGCTACCTCTTCTAAAAATCCTGACAGAGTCGGCTCCTCATTTTCTTCCTCATAGGACACCACTTTTGTAATTAACTCGTCAATGTTTTCGATTCTAGCTTCTGCCTCCTCGGTTCCCTCTGCTTCCAGTTCTTTTACATAGCCTGTACTTTCAATAATATCTTTTAAAAGCTCAGAAGGAGATAAATACTCAGCCTTACTTCTCAAAGTCTGAATAAAGGTTACAAAAGGCTCCACCTTTGTTGCTGCTCGCCCAAGAGTAGAAATTGCATTGGCTTCTTTTAAAGCCTCATAAAAGCTCATGCCCATGCTTACTGCATAATCCTGAACTCTAGTAAGGGTAGTCGCTCCGATTCCTCTCTTTGGAACATTAATAATACGCCGTACCGCCAAATCATCTCTGGCATTATCTACGGTTTTTAAATATGCAAGTAAGTCTTTGATTTCCTTTCTGGCATAGAAGTTTACTCCGCCTACTAATTTATACGGAATATTTGCCATAAGGAATTTCTCTTCAAAAAGACGGGACTGAGCATTTGTCCTGTATAAAATGGCAATATCCCGATACTGGGCATCCTTCTCCCTCACCTTCTTACTAATATCCCCTACAATATATTCTGCTTCTTCATAGGCATTCATAAACTGGCGGAAGTGCAGCTTTTCTCCTTCTTCATTTTCCGTCCAAAGGGTCTTTCTCTTACGCTCCATATTATTTTGAATAACCTGATTTGCCGCATTTAAAATGTTCTGTGTAGAACGGTAATTCTGTTCCAGCCTTACCACCTTTGCATCTGGAAAGACATTCTCAAATCCCAAAATATTGCCAATATTGGCTCCACGGAATTTATAAATAGACTGGTCGTCATCTCCTACAACACAAAGATTCTTATATTTTCCCGCCAGGAGGCTAACAAACTTAAATTGAGCGGTGTTTGTATCCTGGTACTCATCCACCATAATATATTTAAACCGTTCCTGGAAATATTCCAATACATCCGGGCATGCTTGGAACAATTCCACTGTTTTCATAATCAAATCATCAAAATCCAGTGCATTATTCTTTTTCAGCTCTTTCTGGTATTCTTTATATGCCAGAGCTATTTTTCGCTTAGAGAAGTCCCCCATAACCTTCAGCTCATATTCCTCTGGACCAATCAACTCATCCTTTGCGCTGGAAATAGCCGCCATAATGGATCTTTCCTTATAAATCTTTGTATCAATATCAAGCCGTTTGCAAATATCTTTCATCAAAGTTTTTTGATCATCTGTATCATAAATTGTAAAATTCGTATCAAAGCCCAGTCGGTCAATAAAACGGCGAAGCATGCGAACACAGCTGGAATGAAATGTAGATACCCATATGCTCTCGGAACCAAATCCTACAATCTTATCCACTCTTTCTCTCATCTCTCCTGCTGCTTTATTGGTAAAAGTAATGGCCATAATATTCCATGGATTTACCCCTTTTTCTTCTATCAAATAAGCAATTCTATGAGTCAGTACTCTGGTTTTTCCTGAACCAGCACCTGCCAGAATCAGTACCGGACCTTCTGTATGAAAAACTGCTTCTTGCTGCTGTGTATTTAATGTATCGTAGATACTCATAAATTCTTTTTCCTCCAAAACATTTGTTCTTACACTATACCATTGTAGAAAGAATAACGCAAGTAACTTTACAAATAGTATTAAAAACTATATAATAGGGAATAGAGGTGATAAAACATGACTATAGACACAAAAGACATTTTAAACAGCATTTTAAACAGCATTTCCAGAATTGATTATATCAAAACAGAGGAAATACCAAATATAGATTTATATATGGACCAAGTGACTACTTTTATGGAGGAACATTTAGCAGCTTCCAAGCGACATCCGGAAGATAAAATTCTTACGAAAACCATGATTAATAATTATGCCAAGAATCGTCTGCTTCCGCCACCAACAAAAAAGAAATATTCCAAAGAGCATCTGCTTATCTTAACCTTTATTTATTACTTTAAAAATATTTTATCCATTAATGATATCCAAGTACTTTTGACTCCTCTTACGGAAAAATATTTTTCCCAGGAAAATAATGTCAAACTTACAGATATCTATGAAGAAATTATGAATCTGGAGCTTTCTCAAATTGAACCATTGGCTAAGGATGTTACCAGAAAATTCAAAAAATCTCAGGAATCCTTTTCAGATATAAACAGGGAAGAAAGTGAATTCCTACAAAAATTCGCTTTTATCTGTATGCTCAGTTTTGATGTTTATGTAAAAAAGCAAGTCATTGAACAACTGATTGACCATATGTCAGATCCTACAAACTAATTTCCTACAAAAAAGAAGCCGTCACACATGAAAATGCATATAGGGAGTTGAATGTAATACTCTTCCCTATATACATTTTGTGTAACAGCTTCTTTTTGTCTAACAGACAAGTTCTTATTTTTCCTGCTCTTCCATTCTCTCAAATACCATGTCATATCCGTCATTTCCGTAATTCAGGCTTCTGTTTACACGGCTGATGGTTGCTGTGGATGCTCCTGTTTTTTCTGAAATTTCCAAATAAGTTCTCTTTTCTTTCAGCATCTTAGCAACTTCAAAACGCTGGGATAAAGACAAAATCTCATTTACTGTACATACATCTTCAAAAAACAAATAACATTCTTCTCTGTTTTTCAAGCTGAGAATTGCATCAAACAAGGAATCAACTGCTTCTGTGTGAATCTTCTTACTCATAGTCAAAATCTCCTTAACATTGTAATATACACCCCGTAACAGACCATTCCCGAATCGCTCTGGCACATTACCACTTTATCGGTTATATCTTCCATTACTATAATACATATTAACACAGTAAATTTTTGAAGTAAAGAAGAGTCTTGTCATTTTTCTAGTTTATCTGTAAAATTTTTATAAATTTTATAGATAATCAAGAATCTTTCTTGCTTCCCGAACTCTTTTTTCACTGGTACGCCAAATTTCATATTCACTTACAGATGCAATACCCATACTCACATCCTGTTTCCGGTAACGCATTTCGCTTTCCATAGAAATTTTCCCTGACATATGATAGGCTTTTGCTTTTGTTTTTTCTGCCAGCATAGGAAGCACGGATGCATCTACACCGCCTCCAACGAGGATTTCTGTTTCTCCCTGTGCTTTTTCCACCAGTTCCTTCAAAAGTTCCATTCCGTCTACACAGGTATTTTTCTGTCCTGAGGTTAAGATGGTACTAATTCCGAGTTCCTTTGCCTCTTCCAGTGTCACAAAGGGATCTTGACACATATCAAATGCCCGATGTAAGGTAACCGGCATCCCCTTGGCTTCCTCTATAAACTCCTTCATCTGCTCCAGATTCAATGTCCCATCTGGTTTCATAGCTCCAATAACGATTCCATCTGCACCAAGATTGACAAAACTCTTGATTTCTTCTTTTAAGATTTCCTGCTCAAAATCCGTATAACAGAAATCACCGAATCTAGGTCGTAATAAGACACGAATTTGAATATCTACCTGTTCTCTGATTTTCCGGTAGAGTGCCTGTGAGGGAGACAAACCACCTATCACAAGAGCACTACACAGTTCAATCCGATCTGCACCGCCTTTTTTTGCAGCAATGGCAGATTCCACAGAGTCCACACAGCATTCTAATGTATATCCCATAAACCCTCCTGTAAAACAAAATCAACCAATAGATAGCACATAAGGAAATGCATTCCTGCATTTCCTTATGCTTTGCTTATATTATGTAGTTCTTATTTACATAATTTCTTGAATTCGTCTGCAACATGCTGTACCTGTGTTCCAATGATAACCTGTACGCTTGTTTTTCCTGGACGGATAACTCCTGCAACACCTGCAGATTTAATTACGCTTTCATCAACTAATGTATTATCTTTTATTTCCAGACGAAGTCTTGTAATACAGTTGTCGATAGAAGTAATGTTTTCTTTTCCGCCTAAACCTTCTAAGACAATTCTTGCAACTTCTGTAAAGTCATTGTTTGCTAATACTACTTTTGTTTCATCTGTATCATCATCTTCTCTACCTGGTGTTTTTAAATTAAACTTTGTGATAGCGAAACGGAATACCACGTAGAAAATAATGAATGCTGCAATACCAAGTGGAATAATCATCCATGTTTTTTCAGCTGCTGGCAGGGAAGCAGAGAATAATAAGTCTGTTGCACCTGCGGAGAAGGAGAATCCTGCACGGAATCCTAATAAAGTAGTTACAGTTACGAAAATACCGTATAATAATGCATAAACTACATATAAACCTGGTGCCAGGAACATGAAACCAAATTCAAATGGTTCTGTAACACCACAAAGGAAAGCACAGAAAGCAGCGGATCCTACAAGACCGATGGCTACTTTTTTCTTATTGCTTTTTGCTGTGTGAACCATAGCTAAAGCTGCACCTGGAACACCGAACATCATACATGGGAAGAATCCTATGGTATAAGCCGTACCACTTGCAACATAACCATTTACTTCGCCCGCCATAGCAGCCGGAGCCAGTGCGTAACCGATACCCATAAGGATACCGCAAATAGGTAAGCATGCAACTGGAAGCATTAAGGCTTTACCTAATTTCTGAAGATATTTCATCATAACTTTTTCCTCCTTTTTCTTTTTCTCTTTCTTATGTGAAATCTTCTTTTATATAAAAGCCTGTTTTACAGACTTATATACCTTTCTTATTTTGTGACAGTCAGGACTTCATCCATTACTTTAACTGTCTTTCCAGCAGATGCCTGAATTTCATTGTAATCTGGTGTATTGCAGATTACCATTGGCACGATAGTGTCAAGTCCTGCTTCCTTAATCGCTTCAATATCAAATTCCAGAAGAAGATCTCCCGCTTTTACTTTATCTCCTGCCGCAACATGTGCTGTAAAGGGTTCTCCTTTTAACGTAACCGTATCAAGCCCAATGTGAATCAGAATTTCAATTCCACTATCTGATGTCATGGAAATAGCATGCTTTGTATCAAATACCATTGCTATCGTTCCATCAATGGGTGCCACTACCTTTCCTACAGAAGGAATAATCGCAACACCTTTTCCTAAAATTTCCTCTCCGAAAGTAGGGTCACTTACTTTTGAAAGTTCCACTGCTTCGCCCTCAACAGGTGCTCCTAATACTTCTCCTTTTTTCTTTCCTAATCCTAATTTTTCTTTTAATGAACCAAACATAATGCTCTCCTCTTTACTCCATTTCTCTTACAATCTTTCTCAGTTTCAGAATCATAGACGGTGCAACAGAAAGTTCATCCACCCCCATGCGTACAAAGGTCTCTGTAAGCTCCAGATCCGCACCTAGTTCTCCGCAGATACCAGCCCACTTTCCTGCCTTGTGTGCATTATCTACCACCATCTGAATCATTTTTAATACTGCTTTGTGATGCGGATTATAGAATGCATCCAGTTTTTCATTCTGACGGTCAATTGCAAGTGTATATTGTGTAAGATCGTTTGTTCCAATACTGAAGAAATCAACCAGTTCTGCAAGTTCATCACTAATCATTACTGCAGCCGGTGTTTCAATCATAATTCCCTCTTCTACATCCTTGTATGGAATCTCACAATCACGCAATTCCTTCTTTACTTCTTGTACAATTTCCTGAATCTTCTTCACTTCTTCTACCGATGTAATCATTGGATACATAATTGCAATCTGTCCATAATTGGAGGCTCTGAAAATCGCACGAAGCTGAGTTTTAAAAATTTCTGTTTGAGTCAGGCAAATGCGAATTGCACGATAACCAAGCGCCGGATTTTCTTCTTTTCCAAGATTTAAGTAATCTGCCTGTTTGTCTGCACCGATATCCAGAGTACGGATAATCACCTTTTTTCCAGCCATGTTCTGTGCAACTTGTTTATATGCCTGGAACTGCTCTTCTTCACTTGGAAGCTCATTTCGTCCAATGTAAAGAAACTCGCTTCTGAACAGCCCGATGCCGCCTGCATCATTTTCAAGAACATATCCCACATCAGCAGCACTGCCGATATTGGCATAAAGTTCTATTTTCTTTCCGCTAAGAGTAATGTTCTCTTTTCCTTTTAATTCCAGCAGAAGGTTTCTTTTTTCATTTTCTTCATCCAGTTTTTTCTGGGCTTTTGCCTTCACTTCTTCTTCCGGGCAAAGAATAAATTCTCCAGTAAAACCGTCTACTACAGCTTCTGTTCCTGTCTGCATGTCCTCCAGCTTCATCTCCACTCCTATTAAGGCAGGAATGTTCATCATACGTGCAAGAATTGCGGTATGGGAATTGGTAGAACCATGAACAGTAACAAAGGCAAGAATTTTTTCCTTGTCCATCTGCACAGTTTCACTTGGTGTAAGATCATCTGCCACCACAATCACCGGCTCTGTAAAATCCAGGCCATTGTCTCCATTGCCAGCAAGATTCTGAACCAGGCGTTCTGAAATATCCTTAATATCCACTGCACGGGCTTTCATGTAATCATCATCCATGCTGGCGAACATCTCTGAAAAACTGTCTCCTGTTGAAGCTACTGCATATTCTGCATTGACCTCTTGTGTGCGGATGACATTTTCAATTGCTTCGTTAAAATCCAAATCCTCCAGCATCATCTGATGTACTTCAAAGATTGCTGCACTGGCTTCTCCTACCTCTTTCACAGCTTTGTCATACAGTTTTCCAAGCTGCTCAATAGCCTGCGCCTTAGCAGATTCTACTCTCTGCAGCTCCGCAGCCACATCATCGATTTTGACACGTTTTACTACATTTTCTGTTTTACGAAGGACAGCAATCTTACCAAGTGCAATTCCTTTATATACTGCTTTTCCTATCAAAGTTTCCATATCTGTTTCCCGCCGCCTTTATAAATTTGCTTCAAAAAACGCTTTCATTCCCTGTAAAGATGCATCTTCGTTTCCGCCTTCTACAGCAACCTCTACTGTCTGTCCGCATTTTACAGCTAAAGACATGACTGCCATTAAACGTGATACATCTGCTGACTTTCCATCTTCTTTTCTAGTGATGGTAACTTTACTATCATAATTCTTTACTTCTTTTACAAGCATTCCTGCTGGTCTTGCGTGAATTCCTAATTCGTCTTTAATTGTGTACTCAAATGTTTTCATAATCTCTTCTCCTTACCTCATTTTGATAATATATTTTACTGATTATAAATCAGCAGTTACCGTATATTTACAATAGTCTGAATATGCACTGCGAAAAATCCAACTTCTTTTTCCGAAATCGGAGCTTTCATTTTTTCAAACACATACAGGCAGACCTTTCTTGACACTTCCCATGCTTTCGGATAATTCTTCTGCACAAACTCATTCAGCTCAATATTAATATCTTCCCCTGTTTTGATGCGGTCAATCATATAATACAAGTGGCTCATCAGACGGATACCTCCAAGTGATTCCCGACTGATCGTCTGTTTTAGCATGTTTTCTACCATCAACAAACATTCATCAATGGTCTGTGTGATTTTCAAGGTTTCTGTTACATGCTCATCTGACAATCCAGAATGGATGTGTAAGGCTATAAATCCAACCTCATCATCTGAAATTTGATATCCGGTCATTTTCTCTACACTGTCCCTGCAATTGAGAACAACCGTATACTCTCTTCCAAACAAGGCTTTAATATCTGCAATAAAAGGATTCGGTATATGAATTTTTTCTTTTTCCCTCTTTGCAGCAAACGCAATATGGTCTGCAAGCGGCAATAAAATATCTGGATTAATGGAATCAAAAATTTCTTCTGCTTCTTCGATAATTTTACCTGCAGCTTCTAAAAAAACAGGATCAATTCCCTTCACTACATTTAAACCTGATTCTTCGTTTTCTTTGGATGCCAACGTAAACACTCTTGCACCCTTGATTGTCTGAAACCGATCTCCTGCTTTCTTTCCAAATCCAATCCCTTTTCCAAGTAAAATTCTTTCCCCGTCATCATGTCTGGCAAGAAATGCATTGTTATTTAATACTTTTATAATTTGATACATAACCTAAGAATCCCCTCTATAAGCTAAGCGAAAAGGTATTTTTCACACAAAAAAAGCATAAACATATTCTGTACACACTCTATCACAAAGATAGAGAAACGGAATAGTTCATGCCTGCCTGACAGTAACACACTATTTTCTGCCATTTCATTTAAATATACTATATACTATACAACTTAATTTCGTCAAGTTGTATTTTTAGCCTAAAAATCCCCTCATAATTTGTCTATAATGTACAAATCCCAGAACCAATCTTGCAAAACAAAATTGTAATTCTGGGATTTTCTGTATCTTAAATTTTTCTTTTATTTATGGAGGCAACACACCAAAAGAGCTGCCACAAAATAGCACCTTTTGGTGTGTTGATATTACCATTAGAGAATCTGACTAAATAAATCCTTTACTGTAGGATAAATTTTTGCAAATTTCTGATACTTTTCTTCGTATTTTTCCGCCAGTTCTGGTTCCGGCTCTACGGTATCAATCACTTTTACGATTTTCGCTGCTGCATCTTCTACAGAAGCAAACTCTCCGTTTGCCACAGCTGCCAGCATTGCTCCGCCTAACGCCGGACCTTCTTCAGACTCGATGACATCCACCTTAATATTCAGAATATTAGCAATCATCTTTTTCCACAGAGGGCTTTTGGCTCCGCCGCCGCAGATTTTCGTTCTCTCAATTTTAATTCCCAGTGCCTTAGCAACTTCAAAAGAATCACGAATTGCAAACGCCACACCTTCCAGAACAGCTTGGGTCATATCCGCCCTAGTGCTGTCCATAGTAAGTCCAATGAAGGTTCCCCTTGCATTTGGATTATTATGAGGAGAACGCTCACCCATGAGATATGGCAGGAAAAATACATTGTTTTCTCCTAATTTCTCAATTCTTGCCTGTTCTTTTGCATAATCTTTGGTTCCAATAATCTCATCCATCCACCATTTATTGCAGGACGCTGCACTTAACATACATCCCATCAAATGATAGTTTCCATCTGCATGGGCAAAGGCATGAAGAGCATTATTAGGATCTACCCCAAATTCCTTGCTGGAAATAAAAATGGTTCCGCTGGTTCCAAGAGAGATATTACACATACCATCTCCCACAGTTCCTGTTCCAACTGCGGCTGCTGCATTATCTCCTGCTCCTGCTACGATTTTACAGGAAGCCGGAATTCCCAGTTCTTCTGCCAATTCCGGTTTCAAAGTACCCACTGTTTCATAGCTTTCAAATAATTTGGGCATCTGCTCTTCTTTGATTCCGCAGATATCCAACATTTCTTTAGACCAACAACGATTCTTTACATCCAAAAGCAACATACCGGAGGCATCTGACATATCACAGCAATGAGTACCAGACAATTTATATGCCAAATAATCCTTTGGCAGCATAATTTTCTTAATTCTCTTAAAGTTCTCTGGCTCGTTTTCTCTCACCCAAAGAATTTTGGGCGCTGTAAAACCTGCAAAAGCAATATTAGCTGTATATTTCGATAATGTTTCTTTCCCGATTACCTGATTCAGATAATCGGTTTCTTTTACGGTTCTGCCGTCATTCCACAAAATTGCTGGACGAATCACTTCATCATTCTCATCTAAAATAACAAGTCCATGCATCTGTCCACCAAAACTGATTCCAGCCACCTGACTCTTATCACAATCTGCAATCAGTTCTTTGATGCCCTCCAGACTCTGGCTCCACCAGTCTTCCGGTTTCTGTTCTGACCAACCTGGATGTGGAAATGCCAGTGGATATTCTCTGGATACAATTTTCTGAATCTTGCCTTCTCCATCCATAAGAAGCAATTTCACAGCAGAAGTTCCTAAATCAACACCTATGTATAACATGGTTTTCTCCCTTTTCCTTAAGCAAATGGATTTTCTGTTGGGTATAAGGTTCCCTTTGGCTGATTGTAGTTAATTTCATCAACTTCTACACCCAAATATTTGAATACTTCGTACAGCGCTTTTCCAAAATGTCCAAAAGCAACAGCTCCATGGTGTGGATAATTCTTCTCTACTAATACATGGCGATAGAAACGTCCCATTTCTGGAATTGCAAAGATACCAATACCGCCAAAGCTCTGTGTTGCCACTGGAAGAACTTCACCCTGTGCAATGTAAGCACGAAGCTTGCAATCTGCTGTACTCTGAAGACGATAGAAAGTAATTTCACCTGGGACAATATCACCTTCCAGTGTACCCTGTGTAACTTCTTCTGGCAGAGTTCTTGCCATAATCATCTGATATTTCATAGAACATGCTGTCAACTTGCTTGCCGCTGTATTTCCGCAATGGAATCCCATGAAGGTTTCTTTCTGGTCATAGTTGTAATGACCTTTAATGTCATTGTCATAAATATGAGCAGGTACTGTATTATTAATATCCAACAGAGTAACTGTATCCTGGCTAATAACAGTTCCGATGTACTCACTTAAAGTTCCCCAGATATCTACTTCACAGGAAACTGGAATACCTCTATCTGTAAGACGGCTGTTTACATAGCATGGAACAAATCCAAACTGTGTCTGGAATGCTGGCCAGCATTTTGTTGTAAGTGTCACATATTTTCTGCATCCTTTGTGTGCTTCTACCCAGTCTAACAGAGTAATTTCGTACTGTGCTAATTTAGGCAGAATTTCTGGCTTCATATTTCCTTCGCCAAGCTCTGCTTCCATTTCTTTTACTACATCTGGAATACGTGGGTCATCTGCATGTTTATTAAATGCTTCAAATAAGTCTAATTCGGAGTTTTCTTCGATTTCTACACCTAAATCATATAATCTCTTAATTGGTGCATTACATGCCAGGAAGTTTGTTGGACGTGGTCCAAAGCTGATAATTTTCAGATTTCTTACTGCAACTAATGCTCTTGCGATTGGTGCAAATTCGTTAATCATTTCAGCAACTTCTTCTGCTGTTCCTACTGGATATTCTGGAATATACGCTTTTAAATTACGCAATTTTAAGTTATAGCTTGCATTTAACATACCACAGTATGCATCACCACGACCCTGAACCAGATTTCCTTCTTCTGCTGCTGCTACTACCATAGACGGACCATGGAATACTTTGACCAACATCGTTTCTTCTGTTTCTGGTCCAAAGTTTCCAAGATAAACAACCTGTGCATTACAGCCTGCTTCTCTTAATTCTTTGGCTGCTTTTAACATATCTGTTTCGCTTTCTACAACAGTCTGACATTCGTAAATTTCTCCATTGAAATTTTTCTTATATGCTTCTACAACTGCCTTTCTTCTGTTCTCAGACAGAGACATTGGGAAGCAGTCACGGCTTACTGCTACAATACCTAATTTTAATTCTGGCATGTTTGATAAATTCATCTTTTTTTCCTCCTGCATGTTTGCTTTTTTATTCTACTGATAAATTTTCACCTTTGAGCCCTTCAAAAGCTCCTTCAATTTTTGCATCTTTATGTGCAATGAGCCATTTATTTCTGGCAAACAGTAATTTATCTTCTTCTGTGTTATTCTGACGTTCTGGAGCCTCTGTGTTGGTTCCTTTTGGTAATACCACTGCTGTACAAAACTTGTTTCCGTTTACATTGCATGGTGCATAGTGAAGGGTAGTTGCATAAACCTCTACAACAGTTCCTGCTGGTACCAAAAACGCTTCCATCTTTGAAGTTTCATAAGTACCATCTTCCTCAATATCCTGCTCTCTTCCTAAAATCAGAATCAAATCTGTAAGTGCTACGTTGACCTCAGAGTCTCTGTGATATTCTACTGCATTTAAAAGCACATTACTTCCATTACAGTAACCAATCTGAATCGGCATTCCTCCGTACAAACTATACGCGATTTTCTCCGCACAGGCACAGGCTTCTAACTTTTCATCAGAAGCAACATAAATCACATCATCTGGCTTGGGAGTTTCCTTTAAAGCCTCCAGAAGTTCAGACACGTCCAGGCCTTCAATCACTCTTCCGTAAGTATAAAATTCCCGGTCAGCAACATTCAAAATTTTCATCACGTCCTAAACCTCCTCACTTAGTTTAGTCATTAAACTATATGTTTATGCTACCATTTGCATAGAAAAAAATCAAGTTGTTTTTTTGAAAAATATGTTGTAATTTTGTACAAAAAAAGAGAAGCATCATAGGGCATAATTCCCATAATACAGTCCTTGACTGCCATAAAAACCATTGATAGAATAGGAACATCAAATAAAAGGGGAGGAAGCACTATGGATAATGAAGGACTCCAGAAATCAGCTATAACTTCATATGAACAAAGAGAAATTCTTTTTTATAAAACTGACAATGGTGATGTACGTGTCCAGATTCTTCTGTATCAGGAAAATCTTTGGTTAACACAGGGTAAAATGGCAGAACTTTTTGATGTACAAAAATCTGCTATTTCCAAACACTTAAAAAATATTTTTGAATCCGGTGAATTAGAACAAGATTCAGTTGTTTCCATTTTGGAAACAACTGCTACAGATGGCAAGAACTACTCTGTTAAATATTATAATCTTGATGCTATCATTGCTGTTGGATATCGTGTCAATTCAAAAAAAGCTACCATGTTTCGTATTTGGGCTAACCGCATTTTAAAAGAATTCATTATCAAAGGATATGTGATGGATGATGAACGTTTAAAGGAACCAGAAAACTATTTTGGAAAAGACTATTTTGAAGAACAGTTAGAACGCATTCGAGATATTCGTTCCAGTGAACGCCGCTTCTATCAAAAAATCACAGATATATATTCACAATGCAGTGCTGATTATGATGTACATAGCCCAATTACAAAAACTTTTTTTGCAACTGTACAAAATAAATTACATTATGCAGTCACTCATCAGACAGCTGCAGAGCTTATTTATGACAGAGCCGACAGCCAGAAACCTAATATGGGACTTACAACCTGGAAAAATGCACCTGAAGGACGTATTCGCAAGGCAGATGTAACGGTTGCCAAAAACTATCTCAATGAAGTTGAAATACGCAATCTCAATGAAATTGTGACAATGTATTTAGATTATGCTGAACGCCAGGCGCGGCGCGGCAATATTATGTATATGAAAGATTGGATTGAACGTTTAGACGCTTTCCTGCAATTCAATGAGGAAGATGTATTAAAAGATAAAGGAAAAGTTACTGCTGCAATTGCAAAAGCCTTTGCGGAAAATGAATTTGAACAATACAGGATAATCCGGGACAAGCAATATCAAAGTGATTTTGACCGTCTCATTGCAGATGTTAGTGTAGAGCAATCCATTGATAAAAAATAAGTTTTGTTTTATGGAAAATGATTTCTGTCCTGATATCTTCCAGAACTAAAATCATTTTCCATATTATCTCTATTTTGCTTCAGAAATAGTAATATCTTTCCCGAAATATTTCTCTGAAAGCTCCTTCAAACTGCCATCATTGCGAAGCATCTGCAGCTTTGTCTCCAGCTCATCTTTCATCAAGTTATACTTCTTTGTAAAAACAGCAATCTTGGTATCTTCTCCCGTAATTCCTGTCTGCTCCTTCACAGACGCAAGATCTGCATATGCCGTGGTATGGTCATAATGAGTCTCATTCCAATCAGCAAGTGCCACCGCGGAAATCACACAGTCATACAAATCTCCATCCAGGGATTTCAGCAGATTTTCTTCAGAAGTATCTACAATTTCCAGTTCCAGCTTCATCTTATCTGCCAGCATCTGCGCCAGTTCCACCTCAAAACCTTCCGGTTTGCTGGTTTCCTCAGACAAATAACACATGCCCGGAATCTGAAGATTCATTCCTACCTTTAGAATCCCCTGTTCTATGGGCTTTGCTTCTCTTAATTCCAGTTCTCCACAGGCTGTCAGGCTTATGAGCAGCGCCATACATACCAGCATGAAAATTCCTTTTTTCTTCTTTCTCATCTCTACCATCCGTTCCCTTTCCCAGAGTGATTTCTTTCTTTTCACCTTACCATGTGCGACTATTTTTGTCAAAGGATTCCTTTTCTTGCTCTTGTAAAAGAAATTTTCAGATGGTATGATAGGAAGAAAGAAAATCCTTGCAAAAGAAAGGTCTAGAAATGAACAACTGGAACGGAAAACCCTATTATTCCTTTGACTATATGTTAAAAGAACGCTTTTCAGGAAAAGTATATAAGGTAGCCTTAAACGGTGGTATGACCTGCCCGAACCGGGACGGTACTCTTGGAAACCGGGGCTGTATCTTTTGCAGCGCCGGAGGATCCGGAGATTTTGCCGGGGATAAACAGGATACCATTACTACGCAAATCGAAAAACAGGCTGCCAGACTTCGTGAGAAACGCAATGCTTCCAGCTTTATTGCCTACTTTCAGGCATATACCAACACCTATGCTCCTGTGGAATATCTCAGGCGCATTTTTACAGAAGCACTTTCTCACCCGGATGTGGTAGCGCTTTCCATTGGAACGCGTCCGGACTGCCTTGGAGAAGATATCCTAAATCTGCTGGAAGAACTAAATCAGAAGAAACCTGTATGGGTTGAACTGGGACTTCAGACCATGCATGAAAAAACAGCTGCTTATATCCGCCGGGGCTACCCTCTTTCCTGTTTTGAAGAAGCAGTGAAAGAGCTTCGCAAACGGAATCTGGAAGTGATTGTCCACACCATTCTGGGACTGCCAGGAGAAACAAAAGAAGATATCCTGGAAACCATGCATTATCTCAATCACAGAAATATCCAGGGCATCAAATTACAGCTTCTCCATGTGTTAAAAAATACTGATTTAGCAAAAGACTATCTGGACGGAAAATTTTCTGTGTACACCATGGAAGAATATATCAATCTGGTAATAGATTGTCTGGAACACTTGTCACCTGAAATTGTAATTCACCGCCTGACCGGTGACGGACCAAAAGACCTGCTCCTTGCCCCTACCTGGAGCAGTGCTAAAAAAACAGTACTCAATACTCTGCACCACGAATGTAAAATCAGAGGTGCCTACCAGGGAAAACAATATAAGGAGGATTAAAACATGTCAGAACCTCTTACACTCTATAAACTGATTATCCTTTACATGCTGGAAAAGGTAGATTTTCCCCTTACCAATGCTCAGATTTCCGGCTTTGTACTAGACAAAGGATATACCAATTATTTTCATTTGCAGCAGGCAATTTCTGAATTAATTGATGCCTCACTGATTCAGGATAAAACGGTACGGAATACTTCCTATTACGAAATCACAGACCAGGGAAAACAGACTCTCACCTATTTTGAAGACCAGATTTCAGATGGGATTAAAAAAGATATTTCTGAGTTTTTTAAAGAAAATACTGTGCGGATGCGGGAAGAATTATCTGCTGTTGCTGATTATTTCAAAAGCGAAACAGAAGGCTATCATGTGCGCTGCCAGCTAAAACGGGAACATTTCACCATGGTAGATTTAACCATTGCAGTTCCAACAGAAGATGCAGCCGCTGCTGTATGCATGAACTGGAAAAACAAAAGCCAGGATATCTACGAAAATTTAATTGATTTACTTCTATAAAAAAGAAGCGGACTCATCCAAGTATATCCGAATCGGAATGTACTCTTAAACTCAGTCTGCGCTCACTTTGAGCCTGTAGTCTCAAAGCGTGCTCAACAAATTCGTTTAAGAGTGCATTCCGATTCTCTTTTATAGCTCGGTGAATCGCCCCGCTTTTTTATTCTAAGATTGTGTCTAATAGTTGTTTTGTATAAGACTCCTTTGGATGCTGGAAGAGTTCTTCTGTCTTTCCTTCTTCCAGGATTTTTCCGTCTTTCATGATCAGGAGTCTATCACACATCTGGTACACCACGTTTAAATCGTGAGAAATGAAGAGAATGGAGAGCTGCATTTCTTCCTGAAGTTTTACCATCAATTCCATAATCTGTCTCTGTATGGTCACGTCCAATGCTGACACCGGTTCATCTGCAATGATGAATTTTGAGCCTTGTATCAAAGCTGCTGCTATACTCACCCTCTGTCTTTGTCCACCGCTTAGTTCTCTTGGATAACGTTTCAGTTGTTCCTGGCTTAAGCCTACACGCTCTGCCATCTCCAATACTTGTTTCCTGCGCTCTTCCTTTGGTATTTTCTGCATCCGAAGAGGCTCCTCTAAAATCCAGGAGATTTTCTTACTGGGATTTAAGGAAGAAGCCGGGTCCTGGAAAATCATCTGTGGATTCTGAGTTTCATGGTGAATTTCCCCCTGACTGGGCTTCAAAAACCCAAGAATTACTTTGGATAAGGTGGATTTTCCACATCCACTCTCTCCTACAAGCCCCAGAATCTCATTTTCTTTTACTTCCAGGGAAATATCCTTCAGCACCTGTCTCCCCTGCTTCTCATCCGTATAGGCAGCGCTTACATGTCTGACTTCTAAAATGTTCTTCATGTGTGATTTCCCCCTTTTCTTCTGCGAAGGGAAGTTCTTCGGGTAGGAATGGCTGCTAACAGCTTTTTGGTATATTCTTCCTGTGGCTTTTCAAAAACCTGAGAAACAGGCCCTTCTTCCACAATTTCTCCCTGATTCATCACAATGACTCTGGAACAGAGTTTGCGGATCACGCCTAAATCATGGGAAATAAACAAAATCCCCGTCCCATGTTTTTCATTGATTTTCTTCATCAGTTTCAAAATCTGAGCCTGAATAGTCACATCCAATGCAGTCGTAGGTTCATCTGCTATCAAAAGCCTTGGCTCCGTAGTCAAAGCGGCTGCAATCATAACTCTCTGCCGCATTCCTCCTGATAACTGATGTGGATATTGTTTCCAAAGAGTCTCAGGATCATGCAATTCTGCTTCTTCCATAATTGCCAGGGCTTTTTCCTTCCGCTCTATGGCGCTCATCTTGGTATGCAGCTTCATACCTTCTTCAATCTGTGTTCCTATGGTCAGTACGGGATTTAAAGAGGTCATAGGCTCCTGAAAAATCATGCTGATTTCTTTGCCCCTGATTTTTTCCATTTCTTTTAATGGCAATTCAGCCAGATTTTTTCCCTGAAATAAAATTTCTCCGGAGGCAATCCGCTCCTGTTTTTTCAAAAGTCTCAGGATGGAAAGAGCTGTCTGAGTTTTCCCGGAACCGGATTCTCCCACAATTCCCAGAATTTCTCCAGGCCCCATGGAAAACGATATTCCTTTGGTTACCTGCGTCGGCGGTATGGTATCCAGGAATTCCAGCTTCAGATTTCTTACTTCCAATAATTTCATCTTACTTCCCACCTTCCTTCTTTAACAGTCCGTCACCTATAAGAGAACAGCCAAGCGCCAGAAGTATTACCGCCAGCCCCGGAAAAATTGCGCACCAGGGCGCGCTCATAAGATAGGTCTGGGATTCTGATAACATTCTTCCAAGAGAAGCATCTGGAGGCTGCACACCGATTCCCAGATAACTCATTCCAGCCTCTGCCAGCACCGCATTATTAAATCCAATGGCTGCCATGGACAATACTGCTGGCAAAACGTTTGGAAATATATGCACAAACATAATCCGTATGTGAGACTCCCCCATAAGCCTGGCGCTTTTCACATAATCCATTTCCTTCTGGCTTAGAAATTCGCTTCTGGTAATTCTGGCAAAACTAGGTACAAAGACCACTGCCAACGCTAAAATCACATTATATTTCCCTGGTCCCAGAATGCTGATAAAAACCAAAGCCAGAAGAATATGTGGAAAGGAAAACAGTACATCATTTACCCGCATAAGAACTTCATCTGCCCATCCGCCAAAGTACCCGGTAAAAGCACCTATGAAAATGCCAATACCTCCTCCCAAAATCACCGTAGCCGCTGCCACAAAAAAGGTGGTTCCTGTACCTTTTAAAACCCTGCTGAACACATCTCTTCCAAAATGGTCACACCCAAACAAATGAGCCAGAGAAGGAGCTGCAAATTTTGCACTTCCATTCATGGAATCCGGGTCATAGGGTGTAAAAAAGATTCCCACAAGAAGAAGAATGACCATAAAAAGGGTAATGGAAGCACCCAGAATCAATTCATAATTTTTCTGTTTTTTCTTCATGTTCCTTCCCCTTTCATTTCTTGATGCGAATTCTTGGGTCAATCTTGCCATACAGCAGATCCACCACAAAATTAATCAATATCACAAACGCAGCAATCAGCACCATAATCCCCTGTACTACCGGATAATCCCGGTTGGAAATGGAAGAAATCAGCAAACTGCCAAGACCTGGTATGGTAAATACCTGCTCTATAATAATGCTGTTTGCCATAATATCTGCAATGGCCATTCCCCAGAAGGTAAGCACCGGAAGCAGGGCATTTTTCAGTACATGACCATACAAGACCCTGGAAGTTCCATTTCCTCTGGCATAGGCAGTGCGGACATAGTCTGCATTCATCTGAGCCAGCACAGAACTTCTCAGCATTTTCACACCCATAGCACATCTTGGAAGGGCAATGGCAATGGCCGGAGCAAGCAAATATCCCAGAAATCCCCGAAAATCCTGGGAAGCTGATACATAAGCCCCTGGTGTAAACCACTGCAGCACCAGACCAAATACATAGGAAAGCACAATGCCTATGAAAAAGCCGGGAACAGACATAACAAACTGATTCATCACCACCAAAATCCTGTCTATGAGCATTCCCTCATGTCTGGCAGCAAATATTCCAAGAGGAATGGACACCACCAGCATCATTAAAAAAGACAAAATCGTCAGCGTCACCGTCACTGGTATTTTATCCAAAATCAACTCTTCCACCGGCATGGAATAGCTAAAGGATTCTCCCATATCCCCAGTGAGAAAATTGCCAAGCCAGTTTGCATAGCGTACCAGCACCGGCTTATCCAGCCCCATCTCTTTTTGCAAAGCCTCCACCTGTTCCTGGGTTGCTTCGGTTCCCAGTCTGGATCTGGCCGCATCTCCAGGAATCACAGAAAAGGCCAGAAAAGACAGGAAGGAGACAATTAACAATGTTATAATGAGAGTTCCTGTTTTTTTAATCACATATTTCATCTTCCGTCTTTCTCCTTTTCTTTTTCTCTTATTCTGCTGTTTTATAAATTTTCGCCATATCCTGAACATAGAGAGGATAGAATACATATCCTCCGTATCCTTTTCTCAGAACCACTTCTGATGCCATGTCCTGGATATACACATTTGCCGCATCTTCGCTTAAAAGGGTTTCCATCTCTTTATAGAGCTGAATCTGTTCGCTGTCATCCACACTTTTGCGCACCTGTTCATAGAGTGCGTCATATTCTGTATTTTTATAATTGATAAAATTCTTATCTGATTCTGAACAGAATCTCTCCAAAAGAGCGCTTCCGCTTAAATAAGCCGCATCCACACCTACCACAGTTGACTGGAATTTGCGGTCTGCATACACATCACTTAACCAGCTATCCCACTCAATCAGCTGAATTTCAGCCTGGATTCCCACCTGTTTTAGCTGTTCTGCCAAAACCTGAGCTGTATCAATATGCTGCTGGTAATTATTAGGCACTGTGATGGTCATTTCAAAACCATCCGGATATCCTGCCTCTTTTAAAAGTTTTTTTGCCTTTTCAATATCCTGAGGATAGCGCTCTGCCAGTTCCGGCATATAATACTTCTCAAAAGCCGGAAACATACTGCTTCCGATAATGGTTCCCTTGCCATCTGCCATCATATCCAGTACTTCCTGGCGGTTCACTGCATAGCACATAGCCTGACGCACCTTCACATCATCAAAAGGCTTCTGGGCATTATTCAGATACAGCGCCTGAACCAGATTCATACCACCTTCCAAAATAGTCAGATTAGGATCATCTTTCACCTGGGCAGACTGTGTGGAATTTACCCTTGGATAAAGGTCAATGGAGCCACCCTTTAAGCCCGTTACAATGGCATTACTGTCTCCTACCACCTTAAAAGTCACATCATCCAGGTATGCCTGATTTTCAGTGTCCCAGTAATCCCCAAATTTCTCAATCACAATATTTTCCTGAGGAGAACGTGACACATAGGAAAAAGGTCCTGTTCCCACAGGCTGTTTGTCTAAATCCTTGGCATGTTCCGGAACGATTGCCACAATCAAATATGCCAGAAACTCTGTATCTGGTTCTTTCAAAGTAATCTGTACGGTTTTCTCATCTGGAATCTCCACTTTCTCCACATTAGAAAACGCCGCTACCAGCGGAGTCCCATCCCCGTTGATACCGGCGCAGCGTTCAATCGAATATTTTACATCCTGTGCAGTCACTGTACTTCCGTCATGAAACTTTACATTTTCCCTAAGCGCAAAGGTATAAACCTTACCATCTGCTGAAATTTCATGGCTCTTAGCCACTGCATCTTTGTAATTTCCTTCTTCATCAGGCTTTACTAAGCCTTCATAAATGTTGAATAGGACTTCTTTGGTTCCTGCCGCTACCGATTTGTGTGGGTCAAGACTATCCTCTAAATCCTGAGGAATTCCTACTACAATGGAACCACCCATAACTGGTTCCCCTGTTGCTTCCTGAGAACGATTGTCCGTCTGAGATTCCTTTTGCCCGTCCTTTTTGTCTTGACATCCGCCAAGTACAAGAGTAAGAGCCATTAACAAAAGCAAGGTCTTTATATTTCTTCCTTTTTTCATAATATCTCCTTTACATCCATGTTCTCTCATTATGCAATTGTCAAAGTTATTGTAGCGAAGGGATAGGGAAAATGCAAGTATCTTTTGAAAAACATATGAATACGGAAACAATTTTTTTAGAAAATAAGACTCTTGGGAATTCCAAGAATAGAATGGAAATATTGTAAGGACGAATATTGATATCTTCTGGTAGACTAAGAGACTGCCGCACTAAATACACATCAAAATAATTGATATATTCTTATTTTGTACGTCAGCCTCTATTTTCATCTCTTCGGTCAATTTCTGGCACAAATATGCAATTGACTTTTTAAACATTTTTCTTCCAGCAATCCAGGGATATTTTTTAGTAAATATGATGAATTTACAAATTCACTTCATAATTTTCTTCAGCTCATCCATAAAAGTGTCCACATCTTTAAATTCTCTGTATACAGACGCAAATCTTACATATGCCACTGCATCCAGGTCTTTCAGTTTATCCATAACAATTTCCCCAATTAAAGCGCTTGGGATTTCCTTTTCTTCCCGGTTAAATACCTCTGTTTCAATTTCATCCATCAGGCTTTCAATTCTTTCCACAGAAACAGGTCTCTTATAGCAGGCCCTGGTAATTCCATCCTGAATTTTCCTCCGCTCATACTGTTCCCTGCTTTGATCTTTCTTAATCACGGTCAAAGGAATGGTCTCAATCTTTTCATAGGTAGTAAACCTTTTTCCACATTCATCGCACTGGCGTCTTCTTCTGATAGAGTTATTATCCGGAACCGGCCTGGAATCAATGACTCTGGTATTTTCCTGATTGCAAAAGGGACATTTCATAACAAAGTCCTCCTGTGTGTTTTTTGTTTACATAAAGTTTACTACAGTCCCTTGCAATCAGTCAACATTTTTCCTGGAATTTCCTGTTCCTCCTGTGATTCTATTGACGTTTCCTGACAGAACCGCTACAATATTTCTTACAACAAAAAGGAGGACACAAACATGAATTCCTACATGGATTATATTTTAACTCAGTTAAAAAACCTGACAGCTATTGACAGCCCTTCCGGTTACACCAAAGAGGTGACGGATTATCTGATTTCTGAATACAAAAGTCTGGGCTATGCACCGAAAAAAACGGTAAAAGGCGGTGTTTTAGTAGACCTTGGCGGAGCAGATAAGGAAAACGCCCTGTTTATGGAAGCCCACGTAGACACTCTTGGGGCTATGGTAGCTGAAATCAAAGAAAACGGACGTCTTCGTCTCACTCCGCTTGGAGGTTTAAACGCCAACAATGCAGAAGCGGAAAACTGCAGAATCCACACACGCTTTCATGGGACCTATGAAGGCACCATGCAGCTTACTGATGCTTCTATTCACGTAAATGGAAAATACAATGACACTTCCAGATCCTTTGATGTCATGGAGGTTCTGATTGACGAAAAAGTTTCTTCAAAAAAAGATGTGGAAGCTCTTGGAATTATGGCAGGAGATGTGGTCTGCTTTGACCCCCGCACCACCATTACCAGAAGCGGATATTTAAAAAGCCGTTTCCTGGATGATAAATTAAGCGCTGCCATTCTCATGGGATATGCAAAATATTTAAAAGATGAAAATGTCTGCCCAAAAAGAGCCCTGTATCAGCATTTTACTGTTTACGAAGAAGTGGGACATGGTGGTTCTGCTTCTATTCCGGAAGGCGTTACCGAAGTATTATCCGTAGACATGGGCTGTGTCGGCCAGGGACTTTCCTGTAAGGAACATCAGGTTTCTATTTGTGCAAAGGACAGTGGCGGTCCTTACAATTATGATGTAGTAACCAGCCTTATTGAAACAGCTAAACGGGAAAACCTGGATTTTGCAGTGGATATTTATCCACACTATGGCTCTGATGCAGAGGCGGCTCTGCGTTCCGGATATGATGTACGCCACGGACTTATCGGACCAGGTGTATATGCTTCCCATGGTTATGAGAGAAGTCATGTAGACGGAGCCAAAAACACTTTTCTCTTATTAAAAGGATATTTGGGATAAGGATGATTTAAAGTTTCTTAAGAGATTTTCCACTTTTTTTAGAAACCAGACATAATTTACTCACATTTCCACTTTATAATAAATCTTGGATAGTTGATAAACCACTCACTATCTCCCCCCTCAAGATGAAAAGGGCACCACAGAAATTTGTTTCTGTGATGCCTCTTTTCTATTTTTATGAAATTCTTCTGACTTTCTTTCCCACACCTGATATTTTGTGAATGGTCTTCTGCGGAATTTCAAACACCAGAATAATGCCAAGAACCATGGCAATGGCAATTCCCAGGGTTTCCCTTCCGTAGAACAGGCTCAACTCATGATTTTCCAAAATCGTATAGTAAATGGTCCGGTAAACTCCGATTCCCGGCACCTCCGGAAAAATCCCTGCAATCAAAAACAGAGTCACCGGACATTTTCTTACGGTACTTCCGATTCTGGACGCCAGGGTAATAAACACCGTTGCCAAAAAGTTTGCCTCAATCGTTCCCATATGCAGCTCGTGAATCAGCCCCCAGCAAATCAGCCAGCCGGCACCTCCGATAAAGCCGCAGAGTGAATAATGCTCCCTTGGAACAGAAAACAAAATTGAAAATCCTATGGTTCCCACACATGCTGCCGCAAACTGCAGCAATCCGTCTATTATCACAAGATAATCCTCCCTGTAAATCGAAAATATAAGATGTACATCATCCCAACACCAAGAGAAACACCAAGAGCCACCATCAAGGCATCTAAGAACCGCACACCGCCCCCTATATAGTTCCCCTCCGCAAAATCCCGTATGGCATTTACCAGGGAAACTCCTGGCACCAGAGGCATAATAGAACCAACCAGAATAGTTCCGGGCGCATGGCCAAGCCCCATATTATAAAAAAGCACAGAAAACAGGGACACAGAAAATCCTCCTATGAGGTTTACCACGATTTTAGATGTTTCTTTTTCCCTTTTCTGAAGAAGGGTCAATATCACATAAAGCAAAAATCCAGACAAAAAGGCTGCCAGCATATCCGTCAGATGCCCGCCTAAAATATAACAAAAACCACCGGAACCAACTCCTGCTGCCAGCATCTTGGTCAAGGTTTTCTTCTCCGGCATGGTCTTAATCCTCTCTAATTGCAAGACAGCCTCCTGGGGCGTATACTTTCCCTCTGCAATTTCTCTGGAAAGCTGATTCACCGCTGCAATCCTGTGCAATTTTGCACTTTGAATGGGAATATGCTTTACACTGGCATAAATTTCCCCTTCCTGATTCTCAGCAGTAATAAAAATTCCTGTACTTAACACAAAAGAATTAAATTTCTCAATTCCATATGCTTTGGCAATCCGTTTCATGGTTTCTTCCACGCGGAAAATTTCTGCCCCTGCATCCAGCAAAATACGTCCAGCCTCCATAGCCAAATCCAATACCTTTTTGTCTTGATTTTCCATTCTGCATCTCCTACGCTTTCACCGTATTATCTGAAAATAGTGAAAAATAACATCACTACAACACCAAGTGCAATCCGGTACCAGCCAAAAGCCTTAAAATCATGCTTCTTAATGTAACCCATAAGGAATTTAATTGCCAGAATAGATACCAGGAATGATACCACAGTTCCAACTCCCAGAATTACAGCCTCCCACTGGGTAAAATGAAAACCAAATTTTACAATTTTTAATAAACTTGCTCCAAACATAACCGGAATAGCAAGGAAAAAGGTATATTCTGCCGCTACTGTTCTGGAAGCTCCCAGCAAAATTCCTCCGATAATGGTAGCGCCGGAGCGTGAAGTTCCCGGAATCAAAGCCAGCACCTGGAAAATACCAATATAAAGAGCCATTTTCCAGGAAATATCAGCAATGGAGTTTACCTTCACAGTCCGTTTTGCATTGTAATCCTCTACCATTAAAAACAGCACACCATATACAATAAGCATGACAGCCACTACAAACCAGTTATTAAAGGTTTTTTCAATAAAATCATCAAATGGCAGTCCAATCAGAATAGCAGGCAGGCAGGATACCATAATTTTAAACCACATAACCATTTTCTCAATATTCACAAAGCGGCATAAAACTCCTGCTGTCTTCTCTATTTTTGTCACGTTTACTCTCTGCTTCTTCTTGTTCTGGAAAGGCCAGATTTTATTCCAATATAAAACCACTACAGCCAGAATCGCACCTAACTGAATAACTACCATGAACATTTCCCAGAATTCTTTGGATACATCCAGCTTCACAAATTCTTCTACCAGAATCAGATGGCCGGTACTGCTGATAGGAAGCCACTCTGTAATTCCTTCCACAATACCCAGAAAAATAACTTTTAGTAATTCAATAAAATCCATGTTCTACTCCTCTTAAAAATTTATAGTTCCATGAAAAGTATACCTCAAAGCCACCATTGCTGCAACATTCAAAAAAATTTAAATTTTTTTGAAATTTAGTGTTGACATTTTTCAAGTTATCGTGTAATATATGTCTTGTGCTTGAGAGAGCACAGAACTTCATAAGAAATGCAGGAGTGGCGGAATTGGCAGACGCGCAGGCTTCAGGTGCCTGTGGTAGCAATATCGTGTGGGTTCAAGTCCCATCTCCTGCATCTTTTTTTATTTAAAAATACAAATATAAAAAATAAAAAGGCTATTGATGAAAACAGCATTCAAAAATTGTTATACCGTTTATGCGAATCTGCCGAATACGTTTTGAGACTATAGGCTCAAAGCGAACGCAGGCTGAGCATAAACGGTATAATGGTTTCTGATATGCGTCAGTTCAATAGCTTTTTAATTTACTTCTATCCTTCCAGCATAGGTAACTCCTGTCCCCTTAAAAGAATCCTTGGTCCTCCTGTGTGCTGGATGTATTCTTTTGTAATAACAACCTGCCCGATACTGTCATCTTTTGGAATCTCATACATAATGTCCAGCATGTATTCTTCCAGAATAGCCCGAAGGGCTCTGGCTCCTGTATGCTTTTCCATTGCCATCTCTGCTATCGCTTCCAAAGCTCCGTCTTCAAATTCCAGCTTTACTTCATCCAGAGCCAAAAGCTTCTGATATTGTTTTAAAATAGCATTCTTAGGCTCTTTCAGAATCTGTACCAGCATATCTGCGCTTAAACCGCTTAAAGAGAAAATAATCGGCAAACGTCCCAGAAATTCCGGAATCATACCAAACTTTTTCAAGTCTTCTACAGTCACTTTTTCCAAAAGCGCAGGATCCTGATCGTATTTGTCCTTTAAATCTGCCTGGAAACCAATAGAAGCTGTTTTATTCAGACGTTCCTTAATGATTTCTTCCAAATCAGGAAAGGCTCCGCCGCAAATAAACAGGATATTCTTGGTATTTACTGTTGTGAGAGGCACCATAGCGTTTTTGCTGTTAGCGCCTACCGGCACTTCAATCTCACTTCCCTCCAACAGCTTCAGCATTCCCTGCTGTACCGCTTCTCCGCTGACATCCCTTTGATTGGTGTTCTTCTTCTTGGCAATCTTGTCAATTTCGTCAATAAAAATGATTCCATGCTCTGCACGCTCTACATCATTGTCTGCTGCTGCCAGAAGCTTGCTTACCACGCTTTCAATGTCATCGCCAATGTAGCCCGCCTCTGTAAGAGAAGTAGCATCCGTAATAGCAAGCGGCACATCCAGAAGTCTGGCCAGGGTTTTTACCATATAAGTTTTACCGCTTCCTGTAGGTCCAATCATCAGCATATTGGATTTTTCAATTTCCACATCATCTGTCATGTCCGCAAAGACACGTTTATAGTGGTTATACACGCCTACAGACATTACCTTTTTTGCATGCTCCTGCCCGATTACATATTCATCCAGGCTTGCCTTGATTTTATGAGGCGCCGGAATACTTTTAATATCAAAAACCTTTGGAGCCACCTTTTCTTTGGGCTGCTCCTGCTTCTTTTTGATTTTCTGTTTCTTTGGAATCTGATTCTGAAGAGAGGATAAGTCAATCATGCTGATATTTGGCATGTTTGGAATATTTCTCATCAATTCGTCATAATTAATGTTGCTGTTATTCATGGTATCAAAACTTCTCTGCATACAGTCTGTGCAGATATGAATATTCCCCGGCAGCTCAATCATTTTCCCTGCTTTGCTCTCAGGGCGTCTGCACATAAAGCAGACTTTTTCATATTCGTCCTTTTTTTCTTCCTTCTGATTCTCAGAAGTTTCAGAAGGATTCGTTGTCTCTAATAAATCTTTTTCGTCTGACATTTTTATTCCTGCTTTCTCTATGTTTTCTTCCTGAAAAACCACTTGTGGGTATCTTATCACAAATCCTGTGGTGTCACAAGTAAACTTTTTATAAATGGAGTGCAAAAAGAAAGCTGCGACACTGGACGCATTTTGGAAGGCAGGTATCCTTCCAGCTCAGCCTGCGTTCCCTTTGAGCCTGTAGGCTCAAAGCGTACTCGTCACATTCGCCGGAATAATACCTGCCTTCCGAAATACTGTCTATCCCACAACTTTCATTTTTCTATTTCTTATCTGCCTGGTCTGGCTTGTGTATTGTTCTGAGCATCTTTCTTGGAACCAAGTTCTACGGTTACGGTCTGTTCTTTGTATTCCCCGCCATCAGCTCTGGCAATCACGAAATCAATTTTTTCTCCTGCTTCGTAGTATGCCAGTTGACTTTGAAGATTATCTGCTGATTCTACTGTTGTTCCATCAATTTTCAGAATAATATCTCCTGCCTGAATCCCTGCTTTTGCTGCCGGTCCATCTTCTTCCACACTGTCTACATAAACACCAAGAGGCATATTATAATACTCAGATGCATCAGAGGTCACATTTTTCAGTCGAACACCCATATAAGCTGCTTTATTTTCATCTTCTACTAAATCTCTGGTTTTCTTACTCATCAGTTCATCCAGAATTGGCTGTGCTTTAGAAATTGGAATGGCAAATCCCATACCTTCTACTTCATCTGCTGCAATCTTGGCAGAGTTGATTCCCACCAGTTCTCCCTTCATATTCAGAAGTGCGCCGCCACTGTTTCCAGGGTTAATTGCCGCATCGGTCTGAATAAAAGTGCTGTCTGCGTTTTCAGAGCTTACCTGCTTATTTAAGGCGCTGACATAACCACTGGTTACAGACTGACCATATCCCAGAGCATTTCCAATAGCCACTACCTGTTCTCCCATAGTAAGAGAATCAGAATCACCGATTGTTGCCACTTTAATCTCACTTAACACATCTTCCGGAATATCCTCCAGTTTTACTGCAACAACTGCCAGGTCATTGTCAGAATCTGTACCTTTGATTTTGGCTTCTACTGCATTTTCCAAAGCTGCAGCAGATTCAGGGCTATCTGGTGTACCGCCTTCTGCGCTGGTATCTGTAAGCATATTGGAACCAGCTACCGTACCATCCTGGTTTGTAAAGCATACGGTAATGGCATTTGTATCTTTGACTACATGGTTATTGGTAGCAATCAGAAGTTCTGTGTCATTCTGTCCTACAATGATTCCGGAACCATTGCTCTGGCCTTCATATTGCTGTGTTCCAAATCCAAAATAGTTTGGAATCTCCTGGACACTGATTCCTGTAATGGACACCATAGCTGGCATGGCATTGGCCGCTACTTCTGACACGCTGTTTCCATAAGCTGTATTCTTACTTACCGATGTTGTATTCTGGGAAGTTGTTTTTGTATTCTCAACCTGTGTATTCTGTTTCTTTGGAAGCAGTTGGTTACCAGTATACGTTACTCCCAGAAAGACGGAACCTGCTACCAATCCAAAAACGGCTGCTGTTGCTGCTGCAATTCCCAGCTTTTTCCCCATTCCGGACTGTGTATTTTTCTTATCTTTTTTCTTCTTCTCTTTCTTCACCGGTTCAGGCGGAATCTGGGAAGAAAATTGATAAGACTGATACGGAGCCCTCTGGTTCTGATTTTCACTATGTTGATTTTCCTGATTCTGACTTTCCTGACTAAAGTTTTGTGTATTTTCTTTTTGTGGACCTGTATAGGTTCTTGTAAAAGATTCCGGCTCTTCGCCTTCTTTTTTCGTTTCTCCTGCCTTTCTGTAAGAAAATGCATAAGAAGAACTCTCAGTCTGCTGTGTTTCCTGTTCTGCATGCTGTTCTTCTGCGTGGTTCTCTACAGGATTCTGCATATTTTTCTCTGTGTTCTCTGTTTCCTCTGGTTTCTTCTCCGGGTCATTTCCCAAATCATATCTATTATATTCTTCACTCATGATGATACTTCCTTTCTAAAATGAATCTTTGTTCTTTTTCTCTTTTCTGAAACCTAGTTTATCAGTGAATTGTGTTGAAATTGTGATAAAAAAGAAAAGAAAAGGTGAACACCTGAAAGATTTTATCCCTGTTTCCAATACGCCCGGTTCATGGTCAGTTTCTCTACCAGCCACCGGGGAATTCTTCGATAATGCTGTCCTGCCTTGTACCCCAGAAATTTAAAACCGCTTGCCAGGATTAAGTCAGGAATCAGCCAGGGCTTTTTCTGTTTCAGTAGATAGGAAGCGGTCTGTTTCACCAGTCGGATGCCTTCACTTTCCGAAGAAACTCCTGCAAAAATTTCCGGATGGTCTGTCTGGGAAACTGCCAGATCAAAATTCCTCTGGAATTGCTGAATATAATTATAATTATGGGAATGAACGACTTGTGCATCTGCTGCATAAGCAATGCCATATCCATCCTGAATCATGTGCGCCGCCAGAATCATATCCTCATTAAAAATGGTTTTGGTAACAAATCCTCCTTCTTTTTCATATGCGCTTCTTCTATAGGCCGCACATACGTTGGAACAAAAATACGTCTTAATCCCCAGTTCAGGCAAATCTTCTCTCCGTTTCACCCTGCTTCTTGCTGGATAATTAAAGCTTCTTGTATACCGTTCTATGAATTTGCAGTCTTCTGAAGGAAGCTGTCTCCCGTAAGCTCCTCCAATGCTGTCATCTGCAAAAGGTTTAACCAGGCATTCTATCACTTTGTTATTTGCAGGTACTGCATCCTGTGTAAAAAACACCAGCAAATCTGTATCTGCCATAGCCGCTCCCATAGCCCTGGTTCTTCCGTGATCAAATTCTTCCTTCGTAATATGATGAACCTCTGCCTGCTGGATTCCCTCTATCAAGGCATCCTTCCAGTAGCAGGCTTCTGTATTCAAAATCAGTATTTTTTCAATGGGATAGGTCTGATTTATTAATTCCTTCACCAATTTCCGAAATTTCCCATCTGGTTTATAGGTTGGAATAATTACTGTTACTGTCATTTACTACACTCCTGTCTAAAAGAAAGAATGCAGGAATTCTGCCTTAACAAAGTTCCTGCATGTTTCTTTAATATTCATAGTTATCTGTTTCATCCTGATCTTCCGTATCACCGGACGGGTCTACAATGAGATACTGGCTCTTTTCTGGTACTGAGGCATTTCCGAATCCTGTCTTATTTGCCATAAATTCACTTCTGGTAAAGACTGTTTCTGATGGAATATAATCTTTATCATCAAATAAGAACTCATGAAGGTATTTCACATTGGTTGCCAGCGTAGTGGGAATCAGACAATCCAGACCGGTTACCGGTTTCGTAACCTCTGCTCCCATAGCATAGTCTAATGGAAATCCTATATTTTCTGTTAGTTTATAAGACAACAATCCTGAACCCAGTTTTACCAGTTCAGATTTTGAAAAGTTTGTTTCTACCAGAGGGAACACTCTGTCCACTACTTTGTTTAAGGTAGTCAGGTTTGATTTTTTTGCTTTATCCGCCATTAAATTTAAAATATATCTCTGTCTCTGTGTTCTTCCCATATCCATGGAAGCTGTCTTGCGAATCCTGCAATACGAAGTAACCTGAATTCCATTTAAATGATATGTGCCAATGATTTTACTCTGATCCTCCGGAACAGGTGGCTTTTCAATCGGCGTGTAATCTCCTCCAGTCTGTTCTGAGGTTCCGACACAGTAATTATTGGTATGCTCAATTTCTTCGTAACTCATGTCTACGTCCAGACCGCCTAAACAGTCTACTGCTTCCGAAAGAGCTGCAAAATCCACAGTAATGTAATTCTGAATGTCCAAATCTAAGTTGGTATTTAACATGGAAACAGCAGCAACCGGGCCGCCTCTTAAATAAGCTGAATTGCACTTATTATAAATTCCATTGCCATTTTCATCCTCTGCTACTCTAAGATAAGTATCCCTGTACAAAGAAACCAGCTTAATTTCCTTGGTATCGTTATTAATACTTGCAATAATAATGGTATCACTGTTATTTTCATTGATACCAAACAGCGCTACATTGGTGTATCCGCTTAGGACTTCACTTCCTGACACACTCTCATTCATTTCCACCTGAATTTTTTCGCCATTTTCCGCAGTATCATCCTTGAAATTCAGTTGTTCCATTTTCTTATGTAGCTGGGTGTAGGCAAACAGCACTCCCACCAGCAAAATCAACACTACAATTTCTACGCCGAATAACACCTTTCTTCCTACGTGCCTGTTCTTTTTTTTCATCTTAGACATATTTTTCCCCTTTGCTTTTTAGTAAGCATTCTTGTTAATAAAACCTTTAAAAACAGTCAAAAACAGTATTTTTATATCCAGTCCTAAAGTCCAGTTTTCAATATAGTATAAATCGTACTCAATTCTTTTTTTAATAGAGGTATTTCCTCTGTAACCATTGACCTGAGCCCACCCGGTCATCCCTGGACGTACCTGGTGCTTAATCATGTATCTTGGAATTTCTTCCTTGAATTTTTCCACAAAAAACGGACGCTCAGGTCTTGGCCCTACCAGACTCATTTCACCTTTTAGAATATTAAACAACTGAGGCAGTTCATCAATACTGGTCTTACGCATGAATTTTCCAAAATTGGTTACACGCGGATCATCTTTTACTGTCCATTTTGTTTTTTCCTTGTCCGGCGCCTGTACATCCATGGAGCGGAATTTATACATCATAAAGGTGCGGTTATGAAGCCCCACCCGCTCCTGTTTAAAAATCAATGGTCCCGGTGAAGTGAGTTTAATCATAATAGCAGAAAACAGCATCACCGGTGAAAACAAAATAATAGCACAGATTGCCCCTGCAATATCCATAGCTCTCTTAATAGCCGCATAAAAGGTATTGGTAAGAGGCACATGGCGGATATTTATAACCGGCAGCCCTAAAATATCTTCTGTATATGGCTTTGTAGGGATTACGCGGTTGTAATCAGGAATAAACTTGGTATGTACTCCTGATTTTTCACAGAGGTTTACAATTTCTTCCAGACGGGAATACTCACTCAGGCCTAAGGTAATGGCAATTTCATCCAACCGGTTTTCCGGCAAAATCACCATAAGATTATCAATGCGCCCAATGACCTTGATTCCCCTGTATTCTGTTCCTGCCTCTATATTGTCATCCAGAATCCCCCTGATTTTGTAGCCCCATTGGGGATTTTCCAGAATCCGGTCAATATATTCCTCTGCCGCCCTGCTGTATCCCACCAGAACAATATGCTTCAGATTATATCCCTTTCTTCGGATATCTCTAAGGAAATACCGGATGAGATTCCTGGCGATTGTTTCCAGAATCACATTTAAAACGTAAAAATAAAACAGCATCCATCTGGAAAAATCAATCATTTTTATCAGGTACAGAACGCCCAGGATAAGGGCAATTCCCACGGTATTGGCTTTTACAATATTCCACAGCTCCAGACGCCGCCCCTGAACGCGCTTCGGTGTATACAGACTAAACAGGTTGTATAACAGCAGATACACAGCCACAATGCACACCATGGCAAACATATAGGTGCGAAACGGAAGCTTTCCATCATCATTCTTCAGTATTTGAAATTTAATCACCCATGCCATCACATAGGAAATTACAATAACAAAAGCATCTATCACCACTTGAAGCCTGTTAAAATGCTTTTGGTTTTCTTTAATCAAGGTCTTATCACCCTCTATTTTTTATTTCATAATTTCTTAGAATATAGCACAATCCTGTGAAAAGTGCAATTCTGTTCTTTTGTTTTTCTTTATCAGCCTCTATTTTTTAAGAAATTTTATGATATTTTTATAGAGTTCCCACTGATTCCTAAAATATGTCCCCGGCCTTCTGATTTTCACTTTTTTATCCGGATGCTCCTTCGATAAAAGGATTCCATTCTTAATACCTGCCAGATATTCTCTTCCAAAGCCTTTCGTTGCAAAAAACAGGGCTTTACAGCTAAAGCCAAGAAGCAGCAGAGGAAAATTCCAGATAATCTGAAGAAGGGGCATGTTTTTATAAATTAAATATACATTATTTCTGGAAGAATAGCGTACTTTAAAAAGGTTATATCTGGAACCGCTGGTACCGCTTCCTGCATGATAAACCCTGGCTTTTGGACAAAACCAGTTTTCATATCCATACAGCCTCGCTCTGTATCCCACATCCAGATCCTCTAAATAGGCAAAATGTGCCTCATCAAAATATCCGATTTCATCCAAAATTTTCCGACTGTAAATAGCTGCTCCTGCACAGGAGGAAAAAATTTGTTTTTCTTTGGTATAGTTTACTTCAGGTCTTCCTTTTCCGTCTGCAAAAGCCCAGCCTAAAGCGCAGTAATAATTTCCACCGTCATCCATTTTACTTTTATCAGAAAGCTGCATCATTTTTCCCTGGCAGGAACAGGCATTTGGATGGCGTTTCATTGCTGCTGCCAGATTCTTTATAAAATATTTTTCTGCTATGGTATCGTTATTCAGCAGCAAAACATAAGGGCTTTTTGACGCCTGGATTCCCGCATTCACACCTCCGCAAAATCCGGTATTTTCCGGCAGGGCAATCAGCCTTACCCAGGGATAATATTCCTGTAGGTATTCCACGCTTCCATCCTCTGAACCATTATCTACCAAAATCACTTCAAAATCTCGATATACCTGTCTTGCCATGGCATCCAGGCAGTTTTTTAAATATTTTTTTCCGTTATAATTCGGAATAATCACAGAAACTTCGCACATGGTATTCTAAGCCTTTCCATCCTTTGGTTTCAAAGAATAATTCCATTTGGAAAGAGATAAATTTTTATTGTAATAAGGGTCTCCCTTTTTCAAAAGGTCCTCCCATCTGCACCGCATAAATTCAATTTCTGACTGGAATCGTCTTACTTTCTCTTTGCTGTCCTCGGTTCCTCTGCTTTTGGACTCGTAATGATACAATTCCACATAAGGATTGTAAACCACAAGGTAACCAAGCTGCCGCACTCTGAGGCAAAAGTCCACATCATTAAAAGCCACAGCAAGCTCTTCTTCAAAACCATGAACCTGTTCAAAAATGCTGCGCTTTACCATCATACAGGCTGCTGTCACTGCACTTAAATCCTGGATAATGGAAGCTTTGTGCATATAGCCGGAGCGTTCCCGGTCCATGTCCACAAACATATGTCCTGCAATTCCACCAATGCCAATAACCGTACCGGCATGCTGAATGGTGTTATTTCCATAGTAAAGCTTCGCTCCCACGATTCCAGTGTCTTTTCTCTGACAAAAGCCCAGCATTTCTTCTATCCATTCCGGAGTAATGATTTCCGTATCATTATTCAAAAATAATAAATATTCTCCCTTTGCCTTGCCTGCTGCATAATTATTAATAGCAGAATAATTAAAGGGATACTTCCATCTCAAAAGCCGCACCCTGGGATTCTGAGAAAGTTTTTTATAATAATCAAAAATTTCACTGCTGGTACTGTTATTCTCCACAATAAGGATTTCAAAATTTTTGTAAGTGGATTTCGTCAAAATGGAATTCACGCATTTTTCCAAATCTTCCCTGGCGTCCTTATTTGGAATAATAATAGAAACCAGCGGATTTCCCTGAACCGGATACGTAACCCGGTAAAACCCATAGTCTTTGGTATGGCTCACCTTTCCTTTTAACCCACAGCGTTTTAGATTGGCTTCCACTGCCCGCTTACCGGCTTCAAAGGCATAGAGCTTGCTGTCCGGATTATCTGCGGTTGAGGACTGATGGGTTCTCCAGTGATATAAAATTTCCGGTATGTGATGAATGTGTTTTGCCTGCTCCACACATCGGAAAATAAAATCATGGTCCTGTGCCCCGTCAAAAGCAGCCAGAAAGCCTCCTATCTGCTCTACCAGTGTTCTCTTTGCCACAAAAAAATGACAGATGTAATTATTAGAACGCAGCAAATCCAGATTAAAATCCGGCTTTAAATGAGGCTGGAAATGCTCCAGGCTATCTCCTCTTACCTTGTCCTCATCTGTATACAATACATCAATATCCGGTTCCTTTTCTAATGCTGCCGCTATTTCATACAATGCATTAGGCGCCAGCAGATCATCATGATCCAGAAGTCCCACAAAATCGCCGGAAGCCATTGCAAAAGCCTGATTGGTATTTTCTGCGATTCCCATATTTTTTTCCAGTTTTTTCCACCTGATTCTGGAATCTCTGGCCGCATATTCTTTGAGTACATACTCCATGGATGCATTCTCAGGACTGGCATCTGCAATGCAAAGTTCCCAGTTTTCATAAGTCTGCTCTAAAAGAGAATCCATCATCTGACACAAAAACTTCTCCGGCGTCTGATATGCCGGTACAACAACACTGATTTTAGGAGCATACTTCCATTTTCTTTTCTTTTGCTTTTCCAGTTCTTCCCTGGTAGGTACGTAAGCTTCATACCAGGGACCATAGGGAACTTCTTCTGGTTCAAACCGTTCATGCAGCCGCACCCAGAATTCTTTTGGTCCATAATGCTTCAGATAACGCAACCCTTTTTGTATGGTATAAGGGGATAACCGGCCAAGAAGCCTTCCCCATTGAATTTTTCCATTGGGCATTTCTATACACCTGCCTTAACTTTCCAATTTGTTCTTGCATCCTTTTATCTCTGCGTACACGCAGGGCTCTGCAAGGCTCATTTTACCATATTTTTTGTTTAAAGAAAACCTTTAATATGTTATACTGGAATTATCTGCATGAAAGGAGATAAACTATTGAAACAGAAACACCCTATTTTAAAACTATTGTGCCCTTTTCTGGCGCTTCTATTACTCTTACAGACTCCCATTTCGGTGTCTGCAAAAACCTTTCCAAAAAGCTGGCCACAGGCTCCGGAGATTTCCAATGAAACGGGAATTTTGATGGAAGCTGCTACCGGACAAGTGCTTTTTGACAAAGGCATGGATGAAGTCCGTTATCCTGCCAGCACTACCAAGGTTATGACCGCCTTACTGATTTTGGAAAATATTGAGGATTTAAGTGAAGTAATTACCTTTACAGATGTAATTACACCGGATTTAGAACCAGGCAACTCTACCATTGATGCCAAGGTTGGAGAACAGCTTACGGTAGAACAATGTCTCTATGCCATTATGCTTGCTTCTGCCAATGAAGTCTGTACCCAGATGGCTGTCCGGGTAGCTGGTTCTGTAAGTAATTTTACAGCCATGATGAATGAACGTGCCGCAGAACTGGGATGCGAAAACACCCATTTTGTGAATGCCAATGGCCTTCCTGATCCGAATCACTATACCACTGCCCATGATTTGGCAAAAATTCTGGCTGCCGCAGTAGCAAATGAGGATTTCTGTAAGATTTCCGGTGCTTCTGCTTATACCATTCCGCCTACTAACATGACCGCTTCTGCCAGAAACCTGTCTAATACCAATGCTCTTATCGCAGAGGGGGATTCCCATTATGAAGGCGTTCTTGCCGGAAAGACAGGCCACACAGAAGCTGCCAGAAACACCCTGGTTACAGCCGCCAGACGGGACAATATGACTCTGATTTGTGTTGTCATGCGTTCTGAGGGAAAAGACCGTTTCACAGACACCACAGCACTTTTTGACTATGGTTTTAATAATTTTCATATGGAGCCCGTATACTGGATGGATGAAGAGAATCCGGCAGGATATGCAGTACTGCCAAAAGATGTCTCTCCTGGCAGTCTTGCAATCAAGGAAGAGGACAGCCCTGATCTTCGTACCAGAACCTATTCCTATCAGGGAAGTGAAATCCTGAAGGTTTATGCCTCTCTTCCCATGGAAGTAAAAACCAGAACCACCTCAGATATGTCTCTGGTAAAAACAGGAGTATCCGAAATTCAGATCGGTTCTCCTATTATCTTCCCAGTGATGATGGTGATTCTGGCTGTGCTGGTTGTGATTCTAATTGTGGTGATTGTAAAGGCAGTGTTGGATTCTAAAAAGCCAAAAAAGAAGAAAAAAAGAAAAGTGAACTGAAAATAGCAAAACAAAAAATGCAGCACCTTCACACCGTTTCATCAAATCTGTCTGGTACGCTTTGAGACTTCACTCAAGGCGAACACAGACAGAGCCTGAACGGTATGAAGGTGCTGCATTTGCGTCTAGTGGATAGCTTTTCTATTCGCAGTCATAAAATTTCAAAATATCCTGCTCCAGACTCTTCCAGTCGCGAACTCCCGCTGTTTCCAAACCTCCCTGATATAAGGTTTCTCTCAATACCGGATCTGTACTGATTCTTTGGATTGCAGCAAGCCCTGCTTCCAGGTCTCCACATGGATAGAGCAGACAGTTTTTCCCGTCAACCAGGTATTCCTGATTTCCATCATTTGGCACAACTACTGCATAACCTCCCGTTGCCATCATTTCCAATGGCGGATAGGAAAAGCTTTCCAGAAAGCTGGTTTTTAGCAGAATATGGCACTGACGGTATATCTCTGCTACTTCACTAAACGGTATCTTATGAAGAAATTTATCCACATGATACCATTCCTTAGGCTCTGCATTATAGGACATATACCAGATTTCATATTTGCTGTGATCCAGTTGGTTGGTAATACGAAAGCTTTCATCTACATTTTTATAATAAACGCCGCAGTCTCCTTCAATAAGAATTCTGATTTTTCCTGAAAAATCCCTCTTTACAGGTTGATAGTTTTCTGTATGGATTCCATTTGGCAAATATCTGGCTTCCTGTTCATAATCCTCTTTCAGCCATTTTTCACACCACTTGGAAATAGTCAAAAACTGCACATCCACTTTGGGCGAATATTTCTGGTTTGCTTCAAGTCGCAAAGGATCCATCGGTTCATAAAAATTGGTTTCAAAATTCTGTACCAGATAATATCGCTGTCCGATATTAGAATATCCCTCCAAGAATTTTACTGTGGACCACATAGTTGCAACTGCCTTATCAAAGTGTCCACAAATAATGCTTTCCCTGCTTGGCAATACCGGGAATTTAATTCCCTGAAATTCACACCAGGTACTGTCATCAATATCATCATTAATAATAGTAACATCATATCCATGTTCCCGAAGCACCTTGCAATGCTCAAAAGCCACCATAATACCGCCGCTGATATTTAAAGCAGGCAATACCATTGCAATATTGGGAACATACATACTCTTAATAAATTTCATAAGAGGGAATCCTGTATACAATGTTACACAATGCACTTTGCAGTAATCATAGGCTGCTTTGGCAATACACTCTCTTTTCTGCGTATCTACTATCAGAGCTTCCAGGCCTTCGTACCATTCCTCACAGGTATTTGCCAGAATTCCTGTTTTATTATGCTCAATCATCCTTTTAAAAGCGCCCAGATTGCTTGCAATCGTCGGTACACGGACTAATGCTGCCTCCACCCATTTATTCTCTGATTTTGCTTCATTAAAAATACTCTCTTCTAATGGAGCCAGATTAATGTCCATAGATGCAATCATTTCAGGAAGTTTCTTCCAGTCAGCAAAAGGATGGGCAATTACCCTCTCTTTAAAAGCTTCAAATTCCTTAGGAATATCCAGGATTCCGGCAATATGAAGTTCCGTTTGTGGGTATTTTTCCATGATTTTTGCAACTGCAGGCTGGATTAAAATAAAATCATCGTTGTGGGTAATACTTCCACTGAAATACCCTAATTTTACTGTTTTTCTGCCTTCCGCTTTTTTCTCAGCTACCGCTTTTTCATAAGCCTCTTCTGAAAGCTTGAGCATTTCCTCAGATGCAGTATTTCGGTTAATAAAAACCTTTGGTACATAATGTTTTAATTCTTCTGCCATACCTTCTGTTGTTGTAATGGCAGCGTCACACATTTTCAGTACCTTTTGCATATTGCGGACACCTTCGTCATATCCTTTTCGTTCTTCTGGTGACATGGTATCCAGATATTTAATGGTGTCCGTATATTTTGTATCAATAACCAAGTCATCAATATCATAAATGACTGTTTTATTCAATTCTTTGGCCAGTCGTATAAATTCTCCCAGTTCTTCTGTATAAGGACATCTGAAAATCACAAAAGCTCTGTAATTTCTCACCTGATCTATACTCAGATGCAAATAAAAGTTTTCATCACAGTCAATATTGTTTGCCTTAAGCTGCTCCATCTGATGCTGTACCCTGTAGCGTGGCGGATGGGGCAGTGTGTTATAATCACAGCCATTAATAAATAACACGTCTTTATAAATTTTTCCTATATATTTCAACTGCTGTTTTCTGATTTTTGCTGTATGAATATAACTTACTGTTTTTCTGGCAACACCTGTAACGCCTTCCTCTTTCAATGCTTTTAAAGTTTTTCTTCCAAGAGAACCTATTCCTTCCATTGATTACCTCCTATACTATCCGCAATATCTTCCACAGTGGATGATAACATTGTTCTTGGTCAAACTGCTGACTCCAAACAGTTATAAACCGGTTTCTCTCTTCTTCTTTCTTCTCCTCCATGAGTTCTTGTCCGATAAAACGAATCTGGGCAAAACATGTCCAAACATTGTTCTTCCCTTTTTCCATTCCTCTTAAACAAAAGTCCATATCCTCATAACCTTTACAAGCATTTGCAAACCCCTGAAGCTCTCTCCATACTTTCTTTGAAAACATCATGCATGCTGCTGAAACCCCCGTTGTCTCTCTCACATGGCAAAGCAAAGCTTCATAGCCAATATCTGCTCTGGTATCATGCTCACACAAAAGCCGCAATCCTGTTTTCGTTTCTCTATCTAATGCAATTCCCGCATATGCAATTCTGTCATCTTTGTAATACATTTTAGGACCAACTGCACATACATCCTCTCTTTGACTGAACATCAGCATTTCTTTTATCCAGTTTTTTTCTATCGGCCTGCATCTGGTGTCAAAAAGCAGCAGTATTTCCCCTTGTGCTTCTTTCACCGCCTGATTCCAGTTCCAGGCTTTACTTTTTTCTTTATCCAAAGAAATCCTGTGAAGACTGATTCCGTCCCGAAGGCTGATTTCTAAATCCTTCTCTGCAAAATAAAGCAGTTCCAGATTTTTATAGTCTGTGTTTTCTTCTAAATTTCTGATACATGCTTCCAGTTCTTCCAGGTTCTCTGTTCCATGCAAAATCAAAGATACCTTAAATTCTTCTTTCAGTTCATAGGTAATTCGATAAATCGTCTGAAAAGGCAGGTTGCTGGCTGCTTTGCCATTCTCCCCTGTCCTTATAAGCTGTTGATCAATAGCCCGGATGGCAGAATCTACTGCATAGAGTTTTGTTCCTAAATCCTTTGACACAGAATTATCATGAACCCGCCAGTAATACAAAACCTTTGGAATATGTGTAATCCTGGTAGTTTTTTCGGTCAAACGCAGAACCATATCATGATCCTGGCTTCCATCACATTCCTTACGGTAAAATTCCTGTTCACCCTCCAGCAGTCTCTTATGAAATACTGTAAAGTGACAAATATAATTGTGGGAACGCAGATCATCCTTTCCAAATCCTGGTTTCAGATTAAACATCAGAGGATCTTGAATTTCTTCAATTTTCCCCGAAAATTTCACCTCATCTGTATATAAGAATTCTGCTCCGGTTTCTTCTATTGCGTTCATAACCTCATATAAAGCGCTTGGATGAAGCAAATCATCATGATCCAGCAATCCAAAATATTCTCCCGTTGCAAGTTGAATACATGCATTGGTATTTTCAGAAATCCCCTTGTTTTCCGGCAAAGAATAATATACAATCCTTGAATCCTGCTCTGCTCTCTTTTGACAGATTTTTCCTACATACTCATGTTCTTTGTCACTGCCATCTGCCAGACACAATTCCCAGTTTCCATAGGTCTGCTTTTCCATAGAATCTAAAAGTTCAATCAGAAAGTTTCTGGGCGTATTATAAAGAGGTGTAATAATACTAAACTTTATACTATTTTCAAACTTTCTTTTTCTCTGTGCCTCCAGTTCCTCTTCTGGAACTATATGAGCTGCCTGTACAGTTTTTATTCCAGGTCTCTTATGGTAACGTTTATTTTCCAGTCTTTTGATAAAAGATCCAGTTCCATAATCCCTGTAAATCTGAACTGCATTTTTCGCTTTTTGCATGATACGTTTCATATTTTCCACACAATTTCCTTTCTGCCATATTCCACTCTGTAGTTCTCTTACTTGAAAAGATTATACAAAAATCTCATAAACAAAATTACATACAGTGTAAATATCAAAAAAACACAGAAGGTTTCCACATCAAAACGATGGGTAACTGTTTTTAAAATCAATGTTCCGTTTTCTACCTTTTCCCCTGCTACAGTCAAAGAGGTATTCTCTTCCTTTACCTGCTCATAGGAAAATCCCGCTCCGGAAGTTTCCCCAAGGGGTACATTGGTATATACTGAAAATTCAAAAGGTACTTCTTTACAATTTTCTACACGGTCAAAAGAGAACTCAAAAAACTTGCTGTTTTTAATTTCTTTTCCTTCCACCTCTCCTGAGGCAACCACCACTCCTGTAGAAAGATTTTTTAAATGATACTGTAACTTCGTATTCTCTGCGGAGTTAAAAACCGTACTTTTAATCCGGATGCCATCCAGATGCTCTTCTTCGCATACAAACTCCTGCTGCACACCTAACTGGGTTAAAACTCCTGTATTAGAATACGCAGAGGGGTCTATTTCCTTATTATAAATGTTATGAACCTTTGCTATGTGTGCGTAGAAAAAAGCAAACACAATCAGCAATATTATTCCCAGAATACTCTTCATTCTTTTTTTCATATTTTCCACCTACTTATGATTGTCTGTAAATTTCTCCTACTTCCATAGCATCTCCCATCATTTTCAGTCTGCCCTTTTCCAGCCAGACCACCTTGGAACACAAGCTCTGAACCTGGTCAATACTGTGAGACACAAACAAAATGGTAGTTCCGGCTTCCTTCATTTTTCGAATCCTTGCCTCACACTTTGTCTGGAAATGAAAATCACCTACAGACAGCACTTCATCCACAATCAGAATATCCGGCTGTCCAATGGTAGCAATAGCAAAGGCTAATCTGGAAATCATACCGGAGGAAAAATTCTTCACCGGAATATTCATGAAATCCTTTAATTCTGAAAATTCTACAATGTCATCATAATACTCATTCATCTGTTCCTTGGAATATCCCAGAATCGCACCGTTCAGGTAAATATTTTCTCCTGCTGTCAGGTCATAGTCAAATCCTGCTCCCAGTTCAATCAGCGGAGCTACATTTCCCCGAACAATCACACTTCCTTTTGTTGGCTTCAAAACACCTGCAATAATTTTCAGCATGGTACTTTTCCCGCTTCCGTTCAGTCCAATAAGACCTAAGGAATCTCCTTTTTCCAGAGAAAAAGAGATATCATTCAGCGCCCAAAATTCATTGTAGGATATCTGTTTCTTCAACGTCTTAATAAAGTATTCTTTAAAACTATCAAATTTTTCTGATGCCAGATTAAATTTCATGGAAACCTGCTGGACTTCCACAATCGGCTTATTCTCCATGGCACATTCTCCCCTATAAGTTTAAAATAAAATCATCCTGTTTTTTATAAAAAACAATCAGTCCTATCACCATTGCCAGGATTGCTTCTATGCCTCCAATCAGCAGATTCATCCCCCCCGGAATACTATTGTTCAGCATGGTATCCCGGAACATAATCAGATAATTGGTAATAGGATTTGCCAATACCACATATTTCATCCACTGAGGCAAAATAGACATGGGATAAATAACAGGTGTCAGATACATTAACGCTGTAATAAACACAGAATAAAAATGCATAATATCCCGGAACTTTACCACTACCGCAGAAAGAAACAATGAAACTCCCAGAGAAAACATCACCAGAAGCGCCAGTGGAATAAAAGATAACAGTGCGGTCCAGTGAAGCTCTGCCCTTGTAGCTACCATCACAAACAACAGGGCAGTAAAGGCAGCCATAAGATTGATAAAACTGGACACAACTCTTGATACTACAAAAAGATATTTAGGTACATACACTTTTTTTATCAAGGGAGCATTAAAAATAATAGCACCCATGGCATTATTGGTAGAATCTGAATAAAAGTTAAAAATAACCTGTCCGCTTAAAAGATAAAGTGGAAAATTTTCAATGTCGAACTTAAACAGATTTGAAAATACAATAGATAATACAATCATCATCAGCAAAGGATTTAATAAGGTCCACAAAACACCCATAATGGATCTTCTGTATTTTATTTTAATATCCCTTGACACCAACTCATTAAGCAGTGGCCTGAATCTTTTAAAATTTTCTATATACGTTGACAAGACGCACCTCCATAGACTATTTGGATTCACATTTTTCATTTAGTTTACACCATTTAATGCCAGAAATCAACTAACAGTCAAATCATTTCCATCAGTCTCTCCACCAAAAACACTGCCCCACAGGAAAATAAGGCCACAGTCACCAGACTTTTTTTCTTAAAAGCCAGCAAAATTGCTACTGCAAATCCTGCGAATCCGGAAACCACAGACGCAGTGGCATATAAAATTGCCGGAAATGTCATGGCTGCCAGACAGGCATATGGAATATAATACAAAAATGACCGGACATACACATTGGTAATTTTTTTCTGAATCAGTGTTAAAGGAAGCATGCGAATCAAATACGTAACACCAGCCATTACAAAAATATATGCATAAATCATTCCTCACCCTCCTTTAGCGGAAACAGCACAGCGCCCACAGCAGCCGCTGCTACTGTACAAATAATAATCATAAAGCCGGAAGATACCTGTCTTAGTACAGGCAGATAATAAAAGGCACAACTAAGGAGCAACGCAATCAGCACCACTGTTCGCACTTCCTTATGTTCTTTTGCCGGCGGTACTACAATGGCAATAAACATTCCATACAAGGCCACACCCAGGGCGCTGATAACTGTTCCTGGAAGTAAGGTACTTGCCACAGCTCCTGCCAGGGTACCGCCTACCCATCCTAACACCGGCAGAAGAATCAGACCATATAAATACTTTGCCCCAACGGTGCCAGGCTTTGAACTTGCCACCGCAAAAATTTCATCTGTATTGCCATAAGCAATCAACAGGCGGCTTCTCATCTTTACTGAATCATCTAATTTCTGTGAAAGAGAAACTGACATTAAGGCATAGCGGATGTTTACCACCAACTGAGTCAATGCCATCTCCATCAAGGAAGCATTTGAAACAATCACCGTAAGTCCGGCAAACTGTCCTGCAGAAGTCAGGTTCAAAAGAGAAATCAGCACTGCATGAAACGGAGAAATTCCACTTTGCACTGCCATCATTCCAAAAGTAAAACTCACTGAAAAATATCCCACTGCAATGGGAATACCATCCCGTATTCCCCGCTGTATTTTATTATGTATCATAACCTCTTCTCCTCAAGTTTTGTCAAAGAAAAAGGACTATCGCCGGAAAACAATAGTCCTCTTCGTTTATTCCCCCAGTCCACTTTCTATGGCCTCAACCAGAGTTTTCAGGGCAAGTTCTTCATCTTCCCCTTCACAGAACAGTTCAATCTCATCTCCACATTTTACACAGGCTCCCAGCACGCTGAGAACACTCTTGGCATTTGCTGTTCCTCCCGCAAACCGGAAACTGACCAGAGATTTAAACTTCATTGCCTCTTTACAAAGATTACCTGCCGGCCTTAGATGAAGCCCCGTAGGATTTTTCACTGTTACTTTTTGACTGGTCATTTTATCACTCCTTATTCATTTCCATCTCTTATTCTGCTTTTGCAACTAATTTTACTTTTACTGAGATTTCATCTACCAGTTCATATCCCTCCGGCAAAGTAACAGTCACAGGAACTGTGTGCTCCCCTGCCTTGTAATCTTTTAAATTAATCTTCATCTGTACAGATTCCGGGCTCAGATTATCTAAATCTTCCTCCTTGCCTTTTAACCGGGCAGTTATCTTATCCTGTTCAAATACCAGGTCTAAATCCGCCGGTACATTTTCGGTCTGAATCTGCGCCGCTGACAATTCATAATCCCGACTATTATAAGGAAGAATTTTCACAGTTGCAATGACAGAACTATTCAGATCCCTTACCAGCTTTGTATCCTCTGGAAGAAGCTCAGAGATATCAATATTGACTTCAAAATCAGAAGATTGTCCTGTAACATCAATAAGATTTCCGGGAATTTCCACTGTATTTCCTTCCTCTGTCAATTTCTGCAAGGCCTCATCTGTTCCGGCAATGCTGATAGTATCCGGCACCAGTTTGATATCATCTACCTGATATCCATATTTTGGACTTCCGCTGTAATCTGCTTTCACAGCAATCTTATTTTGTATTTTCCAAAACTGCGCATCAATCTTAATCTTATTATCACGAATATCTTTCAAATCCAGGTAAGACAACTGTTTTTCCGAAAGTTCATCCTGATTCTTATCATAAATCCGAAGTTCTGAGGCAATTTCCACATTGCTTTCTTTCCGGTTTGTAACGTCTGCCATTGCTACCACACGGTCAATTTTATTTACAATGGATGCCGGACCTGATATGGTCACTTTCTCTGGATTTGCCTTTAATACACCCACTTCATAATTCTTATCGGGAACTGTATCACCCGTATTAACTGCTATCGTCTTTTCTACGCTGGTCTGTTCTTCAATATCCACCTGAATATTCCCAGGTGTTACAGAAATATCACTCTCTTCAACGCCTTCACAGGTCACCTTCACAGGAACCATACGTGGTGTAGTGTCCATGGAAACAATCTGGGTCATATCTGCTACTGCCTGAAAGTCTTCTCGCTCCAGACCTTTCACCACAGATTCTCTTCCTTTTACCTTTACATTTACCGTGTCCTGTCCATCAATTAATAACGGAATCTCCAGATTACTGGCAAGGTACGACTCGTTGACAATGGTAACCGGAATTCTGGTAATGATTCTCACCAGCATAGGATCCTGCACATTCTTTACAACAACCCATATTAGAATGGCAATCAGCAAAGAAAGAATCTTCAGGGTAGATTTATTCATTAGACTTTTCTTCATTCTTCACCAATCCCTTCCATAACTTCCGTTTTACTTTCTGTTTTTCCTGTTTTGGCTTGTTCTGCTCCTCTTCCAGAATCTTCTTCAATTCTTCTTTTGTTACACCAACCTGAAGTTTTCCATTACTTGCAACAGAAACCCTTCCGGTCTCCTCGGAAACAATAATTGTCAGGGAATCGCTTACTTCACTGATTCCCACTCCTGCCCTGTGCCTGGTTCCCAGATTCTTATTCAGACTTAAATTATCTGACAGGGGAAGATAACAGGTTGCCGCCACAACACGGTCTCCCCGGATAATTACCGCTCCGTCATGCAAAGGTGTGTTATGCTCAAAAATGTTAATGAGCAACTGACTGCTTACCAGAGAATCCAGATAAATTCCCGTTCTTGCATATTCATTTAAGATAGTCTCTTCTTCAATGACAATCAGGGCACCTGTTTTCACTGCGCCCATTTCAAAACTGGCTCTTACAATTTCATTAGCTGTTCTGTCACTAAATCTTCCTTCCGGCTCTTTCTTACTGTTGTCAAAAGGGATGAACGTACTCACAATCTTTTTATGTCCAAGTTCCTCTAAGGCTTTTCTAAGCTCCGGCTGGAAAATAACCAGAACTGCTGTTATGGCATATCCGCCGGCAGTATAAACCAGCCACAAGATTGTGTTCATCTGGAACAAATATGCTAAAAAAATAAACACAAACACAGTCAAAATTCCCTTTAACAGAGAATATGCTCTTGTATTTCGAATCCAAAGCATAAACTGATAGACAAATACTGCAATCAGCAAGATTTCTATAATATCATTCCATCGAATCGTTTCCAGAGATGAGAACGCGCTGAAATAACTTTCTGCGAAATCAAAAATCTTACCCATAGTTCCATCTCCCCTTCCCTTTTACTTTATTGCTGTTATTTTATAGATACTATTAACTTTTATAAATCCTTCAAAGATTCTTCTAACTGTTTCTCAAAATCAAAGTTTTCTTCGTGAACCCGTTCTACCGGGCTTACTTCTTCCTGCTCCTGTTCCTCTTTTCTGTCATAATCAGAGGAAATAGTCTTAATACTTTTTTCTTTCTGCGCTACAACTGACTTTGGAACAGCTTTTACATAATATACATACTCATCATCCTCGAACTGTGTATGTTCACTTCTGGAATAATCCACTCCCAGCACTGCAAATTCTGTAACAAGTCCCAGCAAGACTGCCGCAACTGCTGATAAAATAACGCCTCCCATATTAATATGAATATTCAGGAACATTCCTCCCAGTACCATAATCACAAGATAGGTTACTGCACCGGCTCCATTGGCAACTCTCCAGGAATAATCAAAGGAGCATCTGGAAATCATATATACAATTACCGTTACTACCACAAATGCCAGAATTGTCAGCCACATTTCCTGATTCTTCATAATGCCGTCCAGAAGAATTTGCAATTTCTGAACAAGCTCTGTCTCTTTTCCCTGTAAAACCGTGCTTTTTTCTTTCACAACTTTCATGAAATAATATAACAGTACGCCGCAGCTTGCAGGTACCGCACAGGCAGGAGTTCTCAAAAGCCCTCCAAGTACAGGAACAACCGCCGGAATTTTAAAGGTAAATGCAACAGGGGTAAAAACCAATGCCGCATTATCCTGGGCTGTGAATCTTAAAAATAAAATAATCAAAAGTATGAGAAAGACAAGAGCAAATCCTGCCACTTCAATACCTACTGCATAGCAATGGGCTACAATCAGCAGACATCCTATAACTGCCATGGTATTTACCGGCAATATAGCACAGACAATAGCCAGAATTAATACTACAAAAATATTGTCTATCTTTTCCATCATACCCATGCTGCTGTTAATTCCCTGGAACAGAAGAAACGCCAGCAAAAATTTGCCAACAGAAAGCAGCAACACATCATGTTCACTGTAAAATTCTTTGATTTTTTGTTTTAATTCCAATAATGCTGTCATGAGAGTTCCTTCCTTCCTGTAATCTTACCGTTTCTGCGTTCTTCTCTGTCATAAAACTTCTTCATCTGTGTCAATCCCTTATAATATCCCTGAATCCCTTCCTGGGCTCTGGCATATTTTACAGAACTATAAATATAAGTAAGAATACTGTAACCGATTAACATCACCACATAAAGACCAATTACCTTTAATACAAATAAGGCAAGATTCATTTTATGAACGTTTTCCATTAAATACTCACTTTTATAACCCAGATAAATCATCAGAAGAATCCCATAGCCGATAGTTGTCAAAAAAAAGTTCTTTATCAATGCAAGACCAATATAATCACTTCTGTAATAATTGCTCACTGCAAGGTGTTCTCTTCCTGCTCCTGATTCATACAAGGCTAATTTATGCATTTTTTTAATTTTCTGATTATTAAGCATAAAAGACCCCTTTTCTCTTTTTCCTTTAGAAAGACAAATACTTCTTTCCTCTGTGTATACATATTGCATTATAGCATACCATCTGGAAGTGAATCAAGACCTTTCAGGCATCTGTTCCAATCCCAACTGTAAGAAAATACACCTTTTCTGCGCCTGCCTTTTTCAGAACCTTTGCAGCAGAATCTATGGTTGCCCCGGTTGTATAAATATCATCCACCAGAAGAATGTTCTTCCAGGGGAGTTTCCTCTTCACTTCAAAAGCATGTTCCAGATTCTTCTTCCTCTCTCTGTACCCTAAATCCTTTTGTGGATTCGTATAAACAGTTCTCAGCAATGTTTTTGTATCTGTTTTTAGTCCAAGTTCTTTCCCAAGAGCAGATGCAATAATCTCTGCCTGATTGTAACCACGTTTTGCCATTTTCTTTTTGTGAAGCGGAATCGGAATGATAATTTGAGGATTCCAACATCTGATTTGATTTTTAGAATAATATGCTGCCAGTTGTCCATAAAAGACACCATATTCCTGACGGTTTCCATATTTCAGTTGAAACAAAGATTCCCGAAGAACTGAACCATAGGTAAAAATTCCAATCCCCTGGTCAAAATAATGTGTTGTTTTACAGTTTTCACAATATTCCTGTTCCCCATGGGCAAGGGGTTTGGAACATTTATAACATCTTGGCCCTGTAATGGGTTTTAATTTATCTCTGCAAGTTGTACAGATTCGTTGACCCACAGGCACTGCAATGTCATGACACACTGGACAGCGCCTTGGGTACAAAATGTTCAAAAATGTTTCAATTACTTTTTTCAATAAGTCTCCTTTATCCTTAAATCCAAAGTTGTATACCGGCTTTGCTCCATACGGTTATTTTCCATTTCTTCAAAAGTTTTCTCATCTCCCACCAGAGTTACACATTTACGCGCCCTGGTAACCGCTGTATACAAAAGATTCCGGTTCATTAACATCTTAGGGCCTCCAAGCAGTGGAATAATTACTGCCGGATACTCGCTGCCCTGAGCCTTATGAATGGTAATGGCATAAGCAAGTTCCAGCTCATCTAACTGCTTAAAAGAATATTCCACAAACTTTCTCTCGTCAAATTCTACGGTAAGGGTCTCTGCAAAAGTATTGATTTCCCTTAAAATTCCTGTATCTCCATTAAAAACTCCCACACCTTTTTCTACAGGTATGCCATACAGCCCACGGATTTCCCACTCAATCTGATAGTTATTCTTAATCTGCATGACCTTGTCTCCTTCCCGAAACAGGCCTGAACCGTGTTCTTTTTCCGTTTTCCCAGGTTCCGGAGGATTGAGATACTGCTGCAAAATCCTGTTCAGCCGTTCCACGCCCAAAAGACCCTTCCGCATGGGAGTCAATACCTGAATATCATAAGGCTGAGCATCCACAAACTTAGGCAGCTTCTTCTGAATCAGGGTAATGACTACGCTGATAATCACATTTGCGTCATACCGTTTCAGAAAAAAGAAGTCCATACTTTTATTATCCAGCACCACCGGCACGCCCTCATTAATTTTGTGGGCGTTGACCACAATATCGCTTTGAGACGCCTGACGGAAAATTTTCGTCAGTTCCACTACAGGAAATGCTCCCGAATGAATAATATCTTTTAATACACTGCCCGGTCCCACACTTGGAAGCTGATTTACATCTCCTACCAGAATCAGCCTGGTCCCTGTAACAACAGCAGAAAGAAGGGCATGCATGAGAAAAATATCCACCATGGACATTTCATCAATAATAATCACATCTGCTTCCAGTGGATTTTGAGCATTGCGTTCAAAATGAACACCTGCAGAAGACTCTTCCGGCACACCGGACAATTCCAGTAAACGGTGGATAGTCTTTGCTTCATATCCGGTTGCCTCAGTCATACGCTTTGCTGCTCTTCCTGTAGGCGCTGCCAGATAAATATCCAGCCCTTCCATCTCAAAATAGCGGATAATGGCATTAATGGTTGTTGTCTTTCCTGTACCGGGGCCTCCTGTAATCACCAGTAATCCGTTTTTCACAGCTTCTGTGATTGCCATCTGCTGTTTTTCATCCAAATCAATTTTTTCTGCTCTCTGAATCCGTTTGATTTTTTCCCCAATCACCGATTCATCTGCAGTATCCTGAACATTCAGCTCATGAAGCATCTGGGCAGTATGCAGTTCAATCTGGTAATACTGACTGGCATAAACTACCTGCTGCTTCCCCTGTCTGTCTGATACAATCTCTTTTATTACAATCTTCCGGTCAATGGCTAAATCCGTAAGGTGCTTCTCCATATAATCTGCCTGTACTCCAAGAAGCTGCTGCGCTCTTTCTAAAAGCAGATTCTTAGGCAGATATATGTGTCCCTCTGCGGTAGCCAGAAGTAATATGTACAAAAGGCCGCTTCGGATTCGATAGTCCGAATCCGTATGGATACCAATTCTAGCCGCAATTTCATCTGCAATCTTAAAGCCGATTCCATTAATATCCTCTGCCATTTTGTAGGGATTTTCCTTCAGGATACGGTACATGTCCTGTTTGTATTGCTGATAAATCTTAACTCCCAGAGTCTGAGAAATCCCATATTGCTGAAGAAACATCATAGCCTTTCTCATATCCGCCTTTTCTTCCACCTGCTCTGCAATCTCTCTTGCCTTGCGGTCGCTGATTCCTTTCACCTCTGCCAGACGTTCCGGTTCTTCTTCAATGATACGCAGAGTATCATCTCCAAATTTTCTCACAATTCTGGCTGCAAGAGCAGCTCCTATACCCTTAATCGCTCCTGAACCAAGATAGCGTTCCATGGCAAAAGAATCCTGTGGAATCACTGTTTCATAAGAATATATGGTAAATTGGCGGCCATAGGAAGGATGTTCTGTGTATTTTCCCTTCCCACGAATATTCTCACCCTCACTAAGTGTCTGAAACGTGCCTACACAAGTCAGTTCTTCACCATCTACAACAAGACTGGCAACCGTATATCCATTATCCTGATTGCGGTATATAATATGATCTACATACCCTTCGATTGTTTCTTCCACATCTGTTCCTCTCAATCCTTTATCCTTATATTCCCTACAGTTTACCGTTCATCTTACTCATAAGCTCCATATATTGTCCGGTTCCTACTGCCACAGCAAGTGCCGGCTCTTCTGCCACAATGGTATTAATGCCGGTCTCCTCTTCAATCAGTTCCTCCAGACCACCTAAAAGAGCGCCGCCTCCAGTAAGTACAATTCCTCTCTCTGCCACATCTGCTGCCAGCTCAGGAGGTGTTTTCTCCAAAATGCTGTGAATCGTCTCCATAATCTGAGCAGATGCATCCGTAAGTGCCTCTTTGATTTCCTCTGAGGACAGGGTCACACTTTTAGGAAGTCCCGTAACCGTATCTCTGCCTTTTACTTCCATGGTCTTTGCCTGAGGAGTAGAATACACTGTTCCGATTTGAATTTTAATATCCTCTGCAGTACGCTCCCCAATCATTAAATTGTGCTTTTTGCGAACATAACGCATAATAGCCTCATCAAAATTATCTCCTGCCACTTTGATAGAAGTCGCTACTACGGTTCCTCCTAACGAAATCACCGCTACATCCGTAGTTCCTCCCCCAATATCTACAATCATATTTCCAAAGGGTCTTGTAATATCGATTCCTGCACCAATAGCTGCCGCAATCGGTTCTTCGATAATAGAAACCTCTCTGGCTCCCGCCTGATAAGTAGCCTCCTCTACTGCTTTTTTCTCTACTTCCGTAATCCCGCTTGGCGCACAAATACTAATGCGCGGTTTCCGAAAAGCACGTTTTCCGATTGCTTTTGAAATGAAATATTTCAGCATTTTTTCTGTAACTTCATAATCAGAGATAACACCCTGTCTCAGAGGCCGTACAGCTACTATATTCCCTGGCGTTCTTCCAATCATCTGACGTGCCTCTTCTCCTACAGCTCTGATTTTATTATTATCTTTATCGTATGCCACCACAGACGGTTCTTTTAGAACAATGCCTTTTCCTTTTGCATATACAAGGATACTGGCTGTTCCCAAATCAATTCCTATATCTGATGCTGCCATGAAAAATACCCCTTTCCTGAACCTCGTTACTATTATATACAACTTCCCCTCCCTTGAAAAGGGGCAATCATCTCAAATATTTTGACACATATTGACCTGTATAGGATACAGGATTCGCCGCAATTTCCTCCGGTGTTCCTTTTGCAATGACAGTTCCGCCTTTGTCTCCACCTTCCGGACCAATATCAATAATATAGTCTGCTGTTTTTATCACATCCAGATTATGTTCAATGACTACCACAGTATTTCCGCCTTCTGAAAGCCTCTGGAGAATCTCAATAAGCTTGTGAACATCTGCAAAATGAAGCCCTGTGGTTGGCTCATCCAGAATATAAATGGTTTTACCTGTACTTCTTTTGCTAAGCTCTGTAGCCAGTTTGATTCGCTGAGCTTCTCCTCCGGAAAGTTCTGTAGAGGGCTGACCCAGACGAATATAAGAAAGCCCCACATCATAAAGGGTCTGTATCTTTCTCTTAATAGACGGAACATGGTCAAAAAATTTCAGTGCTTCTTCTACTGTCATATTCAGCACATCATAAATACTCTTTCCCTTGTATTTCACCTCCAGAGTCTCCCTGTTATACCGTTTTCCATGGCAGACTTCACAGGGAACATACACATCCGGAAGAAAGTGCATCTCAATTTTCAAAATCCCATCACCGCTGCAGGCTTCACAACGTCCACCTTTTACATTAAAGCTGAATCTGCCCTTCTTATATCCCCTGGCCTTGGCGTCTGCAGTAGCTGCAAATAAATCGCGAATCTGGTCAAAAACTCCTGTATACGTTGCCGGATTAGAACGTGGTGTCCTTCCAATAGGGGACTGGTCAATATCAATGACCTTATCTAATTGCTCGGTTCCTTCAATACATTTATGTTTTCCGGGAATGATTCTGGCACGGTTCAGTTTTCTCGCCAGGCTCTTATACAGAACCTCATTTACCAGAGAACTTTTCCCGGAACCGGAGACACCTGTTACACAAGTCATGATTCCCAGGGGGATTTTCACATCAATATTTTTCAGGTTATTCTCGGCTGCCTTACGAATTGTCAGATACCCTGTGGGTTTTCTTCTTACCGCCGGCACAGGAATCTTGATTTTTCCGCTTAAATACTGGCCTGTAATAGAATTGGGATTCTCCATAATTTCTTCCGCAGTACCAATGGCAACTAATTCTCCTCCATGCTCTCCTGCCCCTGGACCAATATCCACCACACAATCTGCCTCTCTCATAGTGTCTTCATCATGCTCAACCACAATCAGGGTATTTCCCAGATCCCGCAGGTGCTTCAACGTAGCTAACAGTTTATCATTATCCCTCTGGTGAAGACCAATACTGGGTTCATCCAAAATGTATGCCACTCCTACCAGTCCGGAACCAATCTGTGTAGCCAGACGGATTCGCTGAGCCTCACCTCCCGAAAGAGTTCCTGTAGCTCTTGCAAGAGTCAGGTAATCCAGCCCTACATTCACCAGAAATCCCACTCTCGCCCTGATTTCCTTTAATACCTGCTCCCCAATTAATTCCTGGGTTTTCGTCAATTTCAAATTCATAAGATATTCCTGAAGGCTGCTCACAGACATCGTGGTCACTTCATGAATATTTTTATCCCCTACCGTAACCGCCAGAGCTTCCGGTTTCAGCCTCTGTCCTTTACAGGAAGGGCAGGGAGTAATCCGCATAAAGGTCTCATATTCCTGCTTCATAGTATCAGAGCCGGTTTCTCTGTAGCGTCTTTCCACATTTTTAATAATTCCCTCAAAGGCCACATCATAGACGCCCTCTCCTCTCTGCCCCTTGTAATGTACCTTTACTTCCTTTCCTCCTGTTCCGTGAATCAAAATATCCTGGATTTTCTGCGGATACTGCTCAAAAGGTGTATCCAGATCAAATCCATATTCTGCTGCCAGGGCATCCAGAATAGCCCTTGTAAAGCTGCCTTTTTCTGCACAGGACTGCCATCCCATAACCACAATGGCTCCCTGGGAAATACTCAGGCTTCTGTCCGGTATCATTAAATCAATATCAAACTCCATACGGTAGCCAAGTCCAAAACAGGAAGGACATGCTCCAAAAGGATTGTTAAAGGAAAAGCTTCTGGGTTCAATCTCGTCAATGCTGATTCCACAGTCTGGACATGCAAAGCTCTGGCTGAAGTTAATCTGGTTTCCATCCATGGTGTCCACCACAAGACGCCCCTCCGCAAGATTCAAAACCGTTTCAATGGAATCTGTAAGCCTCTTCTCAATGCCCTCCTTTACAATCAGACGGTCTACAACAATCTCAATATTATGTTTAATATTTTTGTCCAGCTTAATCTCTTCGCTTAATTCATAGAGATTTCCATCAATCTGCACCCTTACATACCCGCTTTTTCTGGCCTGTTCCAGAAGTTTTGCATGGGTACCCTTTCTCCCGCGCACCACCGGCGCCAAAAGCTGTATTTTTGTCCGTTCAGGTAATGACATAATATGATCTACCATCTGATCCACAGTTTGCTTCTTAATCTCCCTGCCACATTTAGGACAGTGAGGGATTCCGATTCTGGCGTATAAAAGACGGAAGTAATCATAAATCTCTGTCACTGTTCCCACTGTGGAACGTGGATTCCTGTTGGTTGATTTCTGGTCAATGGAAATGGCAGGGGAAAGTCCCTCAATACTCTCTACATCCGGTTTCTCCATCTGTCCCAAAAACTGGCGGGCATAAGAAGATAAGGATTCCATATATCTCCTCTGGCCTTCAGCATAAATGGTATCAAAAGCCAGCGAGCTCTTACCGGAACCACTAAGCCCGGTTAAAACCACCAGCTCATTTCTTGGTATATCCACATCCAGATTCTTCAAATTATTTTCATTTGCGCCACGAATTTTAATAAACTGTCTTACCTGCATTTTCACTGCCATATGATTTCCTCTTTCTGTAACAAATTTAAGCTCTTTGAAGCTCAAGCGTAATTGTTCTTAGCTTTCTCTTTTGAGAAATGTTTTATTCTGAATTTATGTTATTCTTATCTTATCACAACTTTTTTAAATTTGCAAACATATGTTCTGATTTTTTATCATTTTCATGATAAAGATAAAACTGCCAGTTCTTCAATATAAACTGGCAGTTTTATCTTTTATGCGCCTTTGCTCTCCTGTTTATTCAAAGAGCAAATATACTGCATAATATCTCTTCTTGTAACAATTCCTATAAAATTTTTCTGATCATCCACAACCGGAACAAAATTCTGCTGCATTGCTTTTTCCAGAAGATTTTCCATATTGGAATCCACACGAATGGGTGCGTAATCATTCCTTCTCTTAAAAGATGCAATGGGCACTTCTTCTGCCCCTTTCAAGTCTAATTCTCCCCGGTCCTTTAATCCCCACAATAAGTCGCCTTCTGTAATGGTTCCTGCATATTTCCCGCGCTCTGTAATAATAGGAATGCAGGAATATTTGTGATATTCCATCTTCTCCAATACCTGTCTCAGGCTATATGTATCATAAATATAAGCAACATCTTCCTTGGGGGTAAGGAAAAACAAAATGTTCATACATATTCCTCCCCGTCTGTTTTTCTTCTTTCTATTCTGCCACAATAAGCCTTATAAATCCAGAAGAAAACCATTAAACTTTATTAAAATTCCATAAATTCACAGCATGTCTTTTTATTTATCAAACAAAAACTCAGACAACACCAGATTGCTCACCAGAATTCCTTCTTCCGACAAAAAAATCCTGTCTTTATGTTCTTTTAGCATTCCATTTTCCAGGCATTTGTGCAGCGCCTTTTCATAAACCATGTCCATTTCCCTGCCAAAAGTTCTGTAAAATTCTTTTTTGGACACGCCTCTTGTTTTGCGAAGTCCCAAAAACATAAACTCTTCCATCTGTCTTGGCTCTTCCAGAAATTCTACCTCTTCCCGCATGGTTTTGGGCTGTCCGCAGCGTTCCAGATAGGTTTTCATGTCTCTGGTATTGCTCATACGAATATTTCTCACCATAGAAGCAGCCCCAGGCCCAAGCCCCAGATAATCTTTCCGCTCCCAGTATTTCAGATTGTGTCTGGATTCATAGCCCGGTTTTGCATAATTAGAGATTTCATACTGCTCATAGCCCGCTTCCTTTAATAGTTTTCCCGTAAGAATATAGATATCCCTGCTGGTTTCCTCCTCCGGCAAACATTCCGGATGCTCTGCATATTTTTCATAAAAAGGAGTCCCCTCCTCTAAAATCAACTGATATACAGAAATATGCTCTGGATTTAAGTCAATGGCCTGTCTCAGTTCTTCTTCCCAGGATTCCATGGTCTGACCTGGTATGGAAGAAATCAAATCAATGCTGATATTGTCAAATCCTTCCTGTCTTGCCAGTTCATAAGAATGAAGAAATTCTTCATAGGTATGAATGCGGCCCAGCAGCCTCAGATTTTCATTTTTCACAGACTGAAGTCCAATACTCAGGCGGTTTACACCAGCCCGTTTATAGGATTTTAGCTTTTCCTCTGTCACAGTCCCCGGGTTCATTTCTACTGTAATCTCCGGCTTTTTCTCCAGCCAGAACACCTTAGAAACTACCCCCAGAATCCGTTCCATCTGTTCTCCTGATAAAATAGAAGGCGTCCCGCCGCCCAAAAATACAGTAGAAACCTTGTATCCTTTGGCAAATGCTTCATAGCTTTCTATTTCACGAATCAGACTTTGCACATAGTTCTCCTGTTCTTCCCTGGTTCCCTTCCAGGAAAGGAAATCACAGTATCCGCACTTTTTCATGCAAAATGGTATATGCAGATATAGCCCTAAATCATTTCTCATAAAAACCGTCCCCGCCTTTTTTATTTATCGTCTAATTTCAAGACACTCATAAACGCCTTCTGTGGAATTTCCACATTTCCAATCTGGCGCATACGCTTCTTTCCTTCCTTCTGTTTCTCCAGAAGTTTTCTCTTACGGGAAATATCACCACCGTAACATTTTGCCAGTACGTCCTTACGCATAGCTCTTACCGTCTCTCTGGCAATAATTTTACTTCCCACTGCTGCCTGAATGGGAATTTCAAAAAGCTGTCTTGGAATTTCTTCTTTCAGCTTCTCACACATTTTTCTTCCTCTCTCATAGGCAGAATCTGCAAATACAATAAAGGAAAGGGCATCTACTTCTTCTTTATTTACCAGAATATCCAGTTTCACCAGATTGCTCTGCTCATAGCCCAGCATCTCATAGTCAAAGGACGCATACCCTCTGGAACGGGATTTCAGAGCATCAAAGAAATCATAAATAATTTCATTTAAAGGTAAATGATAATGGAGCAGCGCTCTGGTGGTTTCCATGTACTCCATGCCCTGATACTGGCCTCTTCTCTCCTGGCACAAATCCATGATAGGACCAATAAACTCTGTTGTCACCATAATTTCAGCCTTTACCATAGGCTCTTCCATGTATTCGATTTCCGATGGGTCCGGAAGATTGGATGGATTGGTCAAATCAATGACTTCTCCATTGGTCTTATGCACTTTGTAAACAACTCCCGGAGCTGTAGTAACCAAATCCAGATTATACTCTCTTTCCAGACGCTCCTGGATAATCTCCAAATGTAAAAGTCCCAAAAATCCACAGCGGAATCCAAAGCCCAGAGCCACAGATGTTTCCGGTTCAAAAAACAGGGAAGCATCATTTAACTGCAATTTTTCCAATGCATCTCTTAAATCCTGATACTTTGCTCCATCTGCCGGATAAACACCGCAGAACACCATAGGATTTACCTTTTTGTACCCCGGCAGAGGCTCCGCACAGGGATTGTCCGCATCGGTAATGGTATCACCCACCCGGGTATCCTGTACATTTTTAATGCTGGCTGTGACATAGCCAACCATACCTGCGGAAAGCTCCTCACAGGGAATAAACTGGCCTGCACCGAAATATCCAACTTCCACTGCTTCTTCCACCGCACCGGTTGCCATCATACGAAGTTTGGTTCCTTTTCGCACAGTACCTTCTTTCACACGGCAGAATACAATAACCCCTTTGTAAGAATCATAAATAGAATCAAAAATCAATGCCTGCAATGGATTATCCGGATTTCCCTGTGGCGCCGGAATTTTCTGTACGATCTGTTCTAAAACATCCTCAATATTCAGGCCGTTTTTGGCAGAAATCAGCGGCGCGTCCTGGGCTTCAATTCCAATAACATCCTCAATTTCGTTAATCACACGCTCCGGGTCTGCACTTGGCAAATCAATTTTATTAATTACCGGAAAAACATCTAAATCATGGTCCAGAGCCAGATATACATTGGCAAGAGTCTGCGCCTCAATTCCCTGGGCAGCATCCACAACTAAAATCGCCCCGTCACAGGCGGCAAGGCTTCGTGATACCTCATAGTTAAAGTCTACATGTCCCGGTGTGTCAATTAAATTAAAAATATATTCTTCTCCGTCTTTTGCTTTATATACAATACGGACTGCCTGAGATTTAATGGTGATTCCCCTCTCACGCTCCAAATCCATGTTATCCAGAACCTGAGACTGCATTTCTCTGGCTGTCAAAAGCCCCGTTTTCTCAATAATGCGGTCTGCCAGAGTGGATTTTCCATGGTCAATATGGGCAATAATACAAAAATTACGGATTTTGCTCTGATCGATTGACGGCATATAAATTCCTCCTAGTCGCTGTAATCGTGATATTTAATTTTAATGATTCAGCCAGGCGCCAAATTTAAAAATGACTGCGTCATGTTCACATGTAAGCAGTTGTTTCTGTCTGTGGCTTAATGGCTGAATCGTTTCCTTTATTTTCAGACATACATATTTAGTATAGCACGAAGAAAAGAAGATACGCAAGAAATTAATCTTCTTGAGTTTCCGCAGTTTTATCCACAGAACCTATAATCATCCTTGCTGATTATTAACAACTTTTTAAAAATGCCAAAAATATAAGGAATCCTATTCCTTTTTGATGTAAAATTTAATCACCACAAAAAAATCGTACTAAACAAAAAAGAGGAGGATTCCCTGTGGTTAATTTTACATCAAAAACTTATCAAATGAAACGGGAAATTTT